>Ga0209700_102307_pt1 | contig 38924 bp, 6 predicted proteins | sample SiratroredBW_FD_187528 | JGI IMG/M metagenome (GOLD analysis project Ga0209700, IMG submission 187528) | Root nodule microbial communities of legume samples collected from California, USA - Siratro red BW (SPAdes) (version 2) | ecosystem: Host-associated > Plants > Roots > Nodule | place: USA...
GAACAATGAAAGCTCACAAGGGTTTACTTCACAATGGTGAAGAATTACACAATGGTTTCACACAACCCAAAACTCTAGATGCTCTCTATAGTAGATTGACAATAAACACTCAGTATATTTTCTTCAAATGTATTGTATGATGTTTTTCTCTTTTCGCTTCTCCTTGTTGTTCTTCAACTTGAACTTGCTCCTCTATATGTAGCTTTTTAGAAACTAGTCATTGGGATGCTTGAACAGAGCAATCTTGACTTTCTGATGTATGAAGCTCAAACTAGAAATACTTCTCTAATTTTCATACTACATTAAACTTGATTAAGTCGGAAATAATTTATTATAACATAGAGAAATTATATCTGAGATACTCATCAATAATTTGAATAATTTCTATTATGAACAGATTTGAACGTTAATGCACATTATGATAAAAAATCAATTAATCACAATTAAATGCTTCATAATAATTTGAATATTTTCCGTTATGAACAAATTTGAACGTTAGAGCACAATATGATATAAAATCAATTTAAATCAAATCAATAACACATAAAAGTAAATAGTAAGAAAACTTATCTCTTTATAGACCATGTGTCTCCTGCTTTAATAATAATAATAATAATAATAATAATAATAATAATAATAATAATAATAATAATAATAATAATGTTAACTGCGCAATGTATATAAGTCATCAAATATAAATATATACTCGAGTTTTGTTATCATCAAAACTTTATCAAATGATTTGATCCTCAAAAGGGAGTTTGGACCGCCTAATGTTCAACATCCTTTATTGATGATTTCTCACAAAAAAACTTGGGTTTATTTACTGAAGGAAAAATCAAAAGCATTCGAGGTGTTCAAAAAGTTTAAAGTGATGGTGGAGAAAGCGACTAGTAGACAAATCAAATATGTACGATCCGATAGAGGTGGTGAGTATACTTCAACGAATTTCATGAAGTATTGTGAGGAGCAAGGCATAAGGCGATTTCTAACTGCACCGTACTCTCCTCAACAAAATGGTGTGCCTGAGAGGAAGAACAGGATCATTCTTGACATGGTTTGGTCAATGCTAAAGAGCAAAAAGATGCCAAAAGAATTTTGGGTAGAAGTTGTGCAGTGCGCCATCTCTGTGCAAAATCGTTGTCCACATGTGAAGTTAGATGATCAAACACCACAAGAGGCATGGAGCGGATAAAGCCAACAGTTTCACATCTCAAAGTATTCGGTAGTGTGGCTTATGCACATGTACCAGATCAGCAAAGAACAAAGCTTGAAGACAAAAGCAAAAAATATATTTTTATTGGGTATGATGAAAAGACAAAAGGATACATGCTACTTGACCCAATAAGCAAGAAGGTGATGGTGAGTCGTGATGTGCGAGTAGATGAAGCAACCAAGTGGGACTGGAACAATTCGACAGAGGTTGGAGAATCATCAGTCATTGCACCAACAAGTATACGAACAAACTCTGAAACTGCCGATGATGAAGATGAACCACGACAACCAAAAATGCGAAGTTTGCAAGATCTGTATGATTCAACAAATGAGGTACACCTTGTATGTATTGTGGCAGATGCTGAAAATATCAGTTTTAAAGAGGCGGTGCGAGACAAGAAGTGACAAACTACCATGGATGAGGAGATTATAGCGATTGATCGCAACAACACATGGGAGCTAATAGAACTGCAAAGGGAAATCAACCCATTGGTGTGAAGTGGATATTCAAGAAAGAGATGAATGCTCAAGGCGAGATAGAGCGGTACAAGGTGCAACTTGTTGCAAAGGGATACAAACAAAAGGCGAGAATTGACTATGACGAGGTGTTCACTCTAGTTGTAAGAATGGAGACAATCTGATTGCTCATTTCCCAGACGGCTCAGTTCAGATGGCAAATATTTCAAATGGATGTCAAGTCAGCGTTCTTGAATGGTGTGCTTGAAGAAGAGATCTACATTGAACAACCACCTGGGTACATGAAAATCGAAGAAGAAAAGAAAGTACTAAAATTGAAGAAGGTGTTTTACGGGTTGAAGCAAGCACCGCGAGCATGGAATACCCGTATTGATACATATTTCAAGGAGAACGGGTTCAAGCAATGTCCTTACGAGCATGCCCTTTACACAAAGCAGAGTGGAGGTAATGTGATGTTTGTTGCTCTCTATGTCGATGATCTTATTTTTATGGGTAACAGTGATGAGATGATAGAAAAATTTAAGGGCACAATGATACGAAAATTTGAGATGATAGATTTGGGATTGATGAAGTTTTTTCTTGGTTTGGTGGTTAGACAAGGTAAGATGGGTATCTTCGTATCATAGGAAAAATATGCAAAAGAAATTTTGAAGAAATACAAAATGACATGTTGCAACCCAATATCAATTCTAATGGAACCAGGGACAAAACTTTCAAAGTTTGATGGAGGAGAACGTGTTGATGCAAACAAATACCAAAGTTTGGTAGGAAGCCTTCGTTATCTCACATGCTCAAGGCCGGATCTTTCATTAAGTGTTGGTGTTATAAGTTGGTTCATAGAGGAGCCAATTTACTCACATTGGAAGGCATTAAAGCGAGTTTTACGATACATCCAAGGTACTGTGTCACTGGGGTTGTTTTATTCAAAAGTAGCAAATTACAGGTTGACTGGTTACTCTGACAGTGATTGGTGCGAGGACATAGATGATCGAAAAAGTACATCAGTATATGTATTCTTTATGGGCAACACAACATTTTCTTGGCTTTCAAAGAAGCAACTGATTGTGGCGCTCTCGACGTGTGAAGCTGAATATGTGGCAGCATCTTGGTGTGTATGTCATGCTATATGGCTTAGAAATTTGTTGAGCAAGATGGAGCTAAAGCAACCAGGTGCAACTGTGATTCAAGTTGATAATAGATCAGCAATGGAGTTGGCAAAGAACCTAGTGAACCATGAAAGAAGCAAACATATTGATGTTCACTTTCATTTTATTCGAGAGCATGTGAAGAAAGGAAGTGTGGAATTGGTACACGTGGCAAGTCAGGACCAAGTGGCGGATATCTTTACAAAACCACTACCGAAAGTACTATTTGAAAAATACAAGAAGATGATTGGCATGATGGATGGTAGAAGCATTTAAGTTTATAGGGAGATTTTGTTGAATAAACATTAAATGTTATTTAGTGGGTTTTTAATTTTAGAGTCTTGTAGGTGAAAGGCCAAGCGTTCTAGTTGTGCAGAATTGTGCAGATGGAAGGTAAAGGTTGTTTTTATGGTTATAATAAAGTTTTTAGTTTTAGAAAAAATCATGTTAATGCTTATAAATAGTTTGTTCTTTTTGTTTCTAAGCAAGAAGAAGAAAATAAATTAGAAATTGAGAGTATTACAGTCTTTCCTCTATCTCCTTCCCTCTATCTCCAAATTAATTTTACAATCTCTACTGGGAGTCATTTGAAAGGTACATATTGAATTAAGAATTTAGTCATCATCATTTACATTAGATGAGACAAAAAGAACATTTTCACAATTTAATTCTAAAAGGGTCACAATTATTCCATCAAACTCTGAAGGATACTTTATCTTTCCAAAGCTTGAAGTAATCTCTTAATAAATACATGTTATTATTTTTATTTTTGTTGTGTAACTTGAACTTCGTTCTTTGGAAACTATTCTTGTCTTTATCCATTCTTCACTTATCATTAGATCTTCAAATGAGCTTATACCACCACACAAATTGGGAATTTTCCTTTCATTATAAGAATATTTGGTTAATCTACCACCAAAATCCGTGCATAATGGAAGAAATCCATAGATAAAATGTAGTTACCTATGAATTATATATAGAAAAAATTTTATACGTAAATTGAGCGTAGGTATTAAATATAGATTTTCAAAATTTGTAGATAATTACATACAAATAAATTCGTAGATAATATTTGTATGTAATTATCTATAAATTTTTTCATGTGTAATTACAGATATCCACACGTAATTACACATAAAAAATTGTAGGTATTATATTACATACAGAAAAAAATCTATGAGTAATAATGTGTTTTACTAAAATACTCAATATATAAAATTATCTTTTTGTGATACAATTCTAGACATACATTCAAAAATAATAATGCAATAAATGTGAAAAAAAAGTGTCATCTAATAATTTATAATTGTAGTACAAAAATCTAAACATAATACGTTCGAAAAACAATGAAAATGAAAAACATCCAACGAATAAAAGTCCAATATCAAGACTATAAAAAAGTTTTATAACAAACTAATAATCATTATAACCAATAAAGAAATTGTGTTGTTGTTAATCATCGTCGTTGCCTTTGCACGTTGTCATTATTATCCTACATCTAATTTTAGTGTTCAATATTTTGAAAAATCTTTTATGCACCCGCTACTGCTAGAACCAGTAGATACTAAAGGATGACATTCTAAAAGGATTGAAACTAGAAATTTATCGGTGGAATCTATTGATACAAACCCTAAGCCCGTAAATACAATTATGTTACAGTCAATTAACAAAAGGACATTTTATGTGTATATGCTCTATTATGAGTAACTAATTTATCTGCAAACGGTTAACTCTTATTACTTCCTAAGTTTGCTTAAAGAAAAAATCTAGATCCCTGATATCATAAGTTACAGTTAATATTTTTAATAGTTTCATTTCTTGAGAAGAAACTAACAATTTCTTTTTTAAGACGGTTTGATTTCAAGAACAACACCCACAAATGTGTTAAGAATGTAAAACAAATGCAAGATTCATGAATTAAGAGAGATGGAGGAGACTGCAACTAAACAATGAAAACATCTTAGACTGTTATAATTGAACTATAATCTCTCATTCCTTTTCTTTTGTCTTTAAAAATATAAAGAACTACTTAACTTTAAACTTTTCAAACTAATTTGTGTTCTAACATAGGAATTAAGACTAGTAAAACCATGTAGTTGTACATAGTTAAAATTCACTAAAGACAACACAACACAAAAATATAATTGTGAAAAGGAAACAATCATAACTAATGCAGATTCAAGATATCACTGTATGAACTTATCAGTCCCCCTAGCCTTTGTGGTGTGTGTTCTAGTGCCTTTCATCAATCAATCTCCCTCTTTGTCATATTGTGGTCAAAATGATAGCAATCAAAATTAATTCAGAGAAATGAAAATTTTTAACTGAAGAAAAAAAAACAAGAGAGAAAATGGCTGAAAGAGTCATAAAAAAAAAATACATATCCATTTATCTCTTTTACTTCATTTGTCTCTACATATATAACATTCATAATTAATTCACTCCTGTTAAAAAATTGGTTACTTTAGTAAGTAATATTAATTTTCTAGGTAATTAATTATTTTTAAATAATAATAGTGAAATTTTAATTTAAAAATCAAACTTTTCAAATAAAAGTTATTTGATCTAATAATGGCCAGAAAGCTAGTGTTTCTCTCTCATTAACTTATAGAACCATAATGGCCAATATCTCAATGGGCCAACACCCTATCCCACAACTAGTTGTTATTGACCGCTTTCTTTTTTATTTTAGCTAATATTTTAATATTCTTTTTGAAAAATAAATATTAACATGGTTACATGAATATTTTAAATAACACAAACAAATAAACTATTTAGATTTATTAGTATAATTTCATTGTTTTTCTTTTAATATGTTTTTCAATTTCGGTCAAAATGGTACTTTATCTTCAAAATTATCTAATTTCATTATTTCTTTCCAAACTGTCTTAATCCTAATAAAATTTAGGATTGTTGAAGATTTTCAATTGTTCAACTGTATATACCAAAAAAAAAAAAAATTGTAATTTGATTGGCCTTTCTCTCCTATGTTTAACATTTTATGTACTGTTTATATTTATTTCTACTGGAGAGGATGACTGTTCCAAAGTCTGGACTTAGCACAGACATGGTTTCCTTTTATTTTCCTTATGAATTTATAAGTTTTGGTCCTCCACCTCCTATTTGTGTTAAGGTGAGCCACATGAACCATTGGTTTACCACATAGAACCATCTATATACCCCAACAAAATAAAGTTTGAATTTTGAATGATAAAAGAAGGAATATCTCTTTATTAAAAAATCTATATGTAATTATCAGTAGGTACTATATAAGTTTCTTGCAGAATCTTAATTCTCTAATATTGATTTTATTCTTTTATTGATAGTGAATTTATAAATAGTTCTTATGTCTACAACATTTTCATAACATCTCGGCAAACAACTTAGATTAGAACAACAATTTGATTCTCCTCATCCACCATAACTTCAATATTGTTCAAACTTTGAACAATTCGATTGCAATTGTTAATGTGTCTATGAATGGACTCAGTTTTATGTATTTACATGATATATAATGGTTTCTTTTAATAGTATATAATTGTTTCTTCAAATAGAAATAAATGGATAGACTTTTTCATACATCAACTCTGAAGTTATTTTTCAATATTCATTGACATTTAAATTTTCTCCTAAAATTTCAATTTACCAATAATAATATTATGCTATGCATCTTTTTCAACCAATTCCTCTATTTCTCCTTTCAAAGCCAACTCATATTCTTTTTTCATGAGGAGAACACACGTGGTTTCAGTATAGATTAAAATTATTTTTGAAAATAAATTTCTTAATGTCAAAGTTTGTAGATATGATAATTCTAATACCGTTTGTAATGGTAAAAGTTGTATTTATCCTAGAAATATAACTATATAAAATATAGTTGTCAGTTTTAAAAGATCTTTATTTCTTAAAAAAAAAAAAAAAAAAAAAAAAAAAAAAAAACTCAAACAAAGAGTAATTTTCTGTGAGTTCTTTGTCTGGCATAAATCTGAACTTTAAAAATTTTGCATCCTTATGTTTTTTTTTTTTTTATCTGAAGGAATTGTTACAACATCTCTGTATTTCTTTATAGTAGATTATCACCACATAGACTTTCATTTTAAATGGTTAATATCAATGTCACCATTAAATCAACTAATGATTTGTAATTATTCACTACATACAGAAAACGTATTCAAGTCATAATTAATAAATATGAAGAAGAAGAAAATTTAGATAACGAATATAGAGACAAAGAAATTACAAATTATTAGAAGATGTTTATGGAGGATGCAACTAACAAATTATTAGAAAGTCATCACAAATGATAAAGAAGAATGCAAATTGACAAATAGTAATGGATTTTTATCTCTTATTAGGATAAATTCTAAAATAAGTTTGTTATCGTCTTAAGAAGATTAACTCAATCTTAGAAAATTGAGTGTGGTGATTTATATTTATTTATAAATCATTAGAAAGTCTTATATTTAGTTAACATGAGATGTTGAATTATTTTGTTTAAAATGAAATATTACTATATTTTATACTAATTTAGATTCTAAAATCTATCTTTAAATATTTTAACAATCTTATTAATTAGATATTATTCTTTAAAATCTTAAATTAACAACTACGCACTGTATTTATATTATATGGGTTGTTTACTAGAATCACTCAAATTAACTATCCCGGATCAATTGTCTAGTAGTATTAGATAGTATCATTAATTTGGAAGATTTCCACTCCTTTGATTTCTGTTTTTTACTTAAATTGTAACTACAAGTATAATACATAAATGTGTTTCAAAATGCAAATTGTTTACAACCTTTGGTTTGAACAAAATTAATAGAAAAAAATTTATCAACTAATAGAATAAAGTTTTCCAAATGAAAAAATTATTTTAAAAATAGCTATAGTATGTACCCTAACTCGGAACATGCTATGATAGCTTGAGATGGATTTGGTGAAGCATTTATCTCTGTTGACTGGTTCATTGTTGTAGGCCCAATATGTTCCTCATATCATACATGATGGGTCCAATAATAGTGGGTTTTATAAATATTTTTTCATGAAAGAACCTTACAATAATCAACTACTATAATAAACTTCAAATTCAAATGACTGTCTCCTCTTCATAACACTTGATTTTTAGTTTCATATATATACTAAATGGATGTAATTTTTTAAATGTACCGAAATAATAAATTTATAAAAAAATTGGGTTATTCACGTTTTAGAATATGGTTTCAGTGCCTAAATATTTTTTTTAAAATCCCAAAAGCCATATATATATATATATAGGACTCTAATTATGTTTCTATTTTTGTTAAAAAAATCATATTTATATTTGCGTCTTTGTTTATATCTTTATCTTTTAAAAAGAATTCATAGAAGTCATAAAAGCAGCCATAACATTACAATTAAGAACGTTAAATGAGGCAATAGGAATTGGGCATTGCAGAGACTCAGGCTCTTTTCTTTGAACATTCTACTCAAATAGTTAAAAAAATAAAAATATAACTATAGTTATATATTTAAATATAACTTTTACAATTTTTAGAAAGTAACAACTAACTAAAGTTCTTCCATTCCTGTCATTAGGAACTTTCACTAGAAACAAAATAATTAAGACTTAAATAACTACCCATTTGCAAGAATGAACTTAACAAATCCAAATGATTGTCACTTATTAGTGGGTAGTACTATATTAGCCCTTTTTTTCTTTCAACGCGTGCCTTGACTCTTGACTATTGCCCTAATTTGAAACTTCAATTTGATGTAAACTTCTCTGGAAGAGCTAAAATCAGCGAAAGGGAAAATTAACTTACAAATTATGTTAGCTAACTTTTTTTAAAGATTCAATCCTACTCAATTCAAGCTTTCAACTTTTTTTCAAGATTCTTGGCTCTAATGGTGTATCCTTGTATTTCTTTGTGAGAATTATTTTTAAATGCATCATTATTGACTATGGTTTATGAACAAGATAAGAACTGCAACAAAAATCTCAAACATAAAGTTCCTTTGTTCCTATTGTTAGGAAATTATCAATTTTGTCTCACTTGGTGGAAACATGTCCGTATATGCAAGACTTCGAGAAATTTGTACCTTAATTATATTATAATTACTGAGTCTACGTTTAACCTATTTAATTTTATATGTTTTTGTAAATTAAATATGTTTTGGATCTTGAAAGAGTCTTTGTCACACTATGCTGCTATTCGATCTTTGATTTTCAGTTGTAAGGTGAGGGGTATTATTCTTCTGCCAGATACTCAGGTTTTGGCCTTTTAATAAGGTACTGGCTCTCAGCCTTCTATTGAGGACTTGGCCTCGACCTTCAACGGTCTCAACACTTGATCAAGAGAAGTCAGTCATCTATCGATGCGGTAGAGGTCACAACACTTGTTGTCGGCCCTCTCTCGAGGTCTCGACTCTCCTTCAGGATTTGGAGTTAGAAAGTCAGTCTTCTACTAAGAGGGAGGGTACCTGCAAAAGATTTTCTGAAGCTCAAATTAGTATTCGGTATTTTGAGAGTTTGAGAACTTGTGTCAAAACATACCTTTCATCAGATGGTGCCTTGATATTTATAACAAACTACATGCACGTTCATAATGGTCCTAGATTATCAGGGTCTTCCAGGTTAATTTTGACAGTAGAAATAGGTTTAAGATGATTAATTATCATGATTAGGAGTATTAGTCATTTTAGGTACATGGTGAGTACTCAACACAATGTCGAGCACATCTTGAACTATGTTTGATCTCAGCCAAGCACATCTAAACTATGTTTGATCTCAGTCGAACACATCTCAAACTATGTTTGATCACAGCTGAACACATGTCTGCCTGTAACTAACTACCTTTCAGCTCTGTACAATACACTTGCCCCATACTCAATGGGTTATGATATGTATACCTTCGAACAAGGCCAACATAACTTCTCTTTTGGAGATGTGAAACCTACAGCCCACAACACAGGGGTTGTACTCGATCATGTTGTGATCTTGTTCTGAGGGTGACAAAGATTGCCTATTTTGCGACCAGATCTTCATGATATTGGATTTCTTGCAGAATAGTTAATGCAAACATCCACGAATGATACGAGTGAAGTGATCGCCCCTCGGGCGATGACATGGATCACCTATTAGGCGATATGATGAGCATCGCCTATTAGGCAATGACTTGGGTCGCCCTTTTGGTGACATAGGTTGCCTCTTAGACAATTACTTGGGTCAACCCTTTGGTGATGTAGGTTGTGTTATTTTTTTGATATGAGCCAAGAAAAGCTCCTTTATGAAAGGATTTTTGGATTTTCAAGTCAGTTTTGGCCTTTGGCGAAAATGACTTAAAATGCGTGAAGATAATTGAGAAGGTTGCCTTGTTAGTGAGATATTATTGTCACAGTGATTTCGAAATATTGTATTTGTAACCAATGATGTTCGTCGAGACTGCTCAGATAATGTCAATAAAAATGTTTTTAGTCCTTTTTAGCAAAAAAAGTAATTCAATTTCAAATGATTAAGAAGGTCTTACTCATGAATTCCATTCTTAATAAGGTCAGCTTTTTGTCGAGATTATTACTCGAGATGGTTCTCGATAAACATTTTGAAGGCAAAATATGTGAGCTAAAATGGAGTTCATATAAGCCGAAAAGATCAAAATGTTTATTTGTATGTAAAAGTGAACAGTAACGCGTTAGTCATGGGCCAAGAGCTAGGTGAGATGGTTTATTATGACGAGTTTTCTAGTAAACAACAATGCCGAGGTGCATGTTGTCAAGACCGTTTAACAACTGATACCTTCCAGTGTTATAGACGATTGAGATGGTCCTATTCATGAATTCCATTTTTAATGAGGTCGATTTTTAGTTGTTATCATTATGAGACAACATTTGGCTAAAATGTCTGTTTTGCACAAATGAAAAAAATTAATGTGAAATGAACGAGATGTTGTTGGAATGCTTTAAATGATGAAATTGAATAACAAATTACAGAGGTGATGACTTTTCAATACAACAAAGATGTTTACCGAGATGAAAAGTGATTGTGCAAAGAACCTTGCCTTGTTTGAGGTTAAGTAAAAGTTTAGGCATGTTTTGTAAAGATGATTGTTGTGTGGAAGTTTGGATGCCGAGATGCTCTTATTGTGATAATTGGGAGGGATCGCTTTGCAACGAGGCTTCCTAGACTGATTAGTTCGGGTGGAGGTAATCGGAAGGGATCATCAGCAAAAAATAGCATCATCTGTTGTGTATAGGCTCATTTGGGTCACATAGATGTTCACATGCTCGCCCTGTCATATTTTTTTAAATTTAATCCTTCTAGTAGGGAGGGAGTTCGACATTCATTATTTTATTCATAAAAGGATGTCGACAACTACTACCTAGTGCAAGTGAAGTGTTTGCCCATGTGTGAAGTTGTGAGTCGGCCTACATAGTGTGGTTCATATTCACTAGAGGTACTCTAGGTCTCGACGATGTAGTAACATTCTTCATCACGGATTCTTAGTACTCGTCCTCTTGACGATGGTTAGGTTGACCCTCTTCTAACCTTCATCCATTTATTTTCCTACCTGAGGACACAAATCTCCTTGGCATTTCTATGCTTGATCATAGCCATCTCTCGTTGGAGAGTCAAGAGTAGTGTCAAGGGATCGGCGTCGACTACCTTGGAATTTGCTTGTCTTAGGTCTTGAGTCATATTTCTTGTTGATATCTTTCAATCTTAAGCTTTAATCCTTCTCGACCCCATGGTGGCTATCAATTGTTCTTATATAGGACCTAAAGGAGTCTTCATATGTCAGTCTTCGATCTTCGATTTTTGGTTGTAAGGTGAGAGGTGTCAGTCTTCTATTGGGTATTCGGATTTTGGTCTTCTAGCTAGGTCTCGGCTCTCGGTCTTATATTGGGGACTCGATCTCAGCCTTCATCGGTCTCAACCCTTTTGTTAAGAGTAGTCGGTCATCTACCGATGTGGTAGAGGGCTCAACTTTTTCCTAGGAGGAGATGTCAGTCTTTTGTCAATGTCATGATGGTCTTTAAGTCTTCTTAAGAATCCTGTGTGATAATCTTTGGCTTTGGTCATCTTTGAGTCTCGACCGAGTTGGGGAGTCGATAAAGGAAGACATACAAGAAAGGACCTAACAACTAGAGCTATGGCTAGAAGAATGAGGAGTGGAACTCAGACAGATTCAACAGAGTCAAACTCCTATCAACTTGGGTCAAACTCTAGTCTGTTAAATATTGTACAGTGTATAAAATTCATTTGTAAATAGTGTAGAATGTAGATTTTCTATTTGTGTCATGTATTTGGGCCTTAAGGTAAATAATCTAGGATATAGACACTTAGTGCCAAGCTAGGGTTATACTAACTTGGGTACCAAGTTAGGTTTTGTACCTAGGGTATGAGAGAGCTTCTCCTTACACCACTTGACAACCTCTTATTGGAGAGGATGTATGCCTTGGGCGGAAAGGTAGGATTTAAGTAGCTTAAAGGAGAAGTTAGGGTTAGGGTTCTCAACTACAAATAGGGATGCATGTGTATGTATTTTTCAGGTTAAGTGAATTAATGAACTGCTGCAAAAAAATTTCCAACTTCATATGTTCTTGAGCTCCCTCTAAGTTAGCTCTTCTGAGAGATTAGCTTATGCATTATTTTGAGAGTTGGCCTCACCTCTCTCAAATTATTTGTTCCAACTGAATCATTTAATCTAACCGAATCAAACTCCTCAATGAATCTATTGCTTTTGCTTATAAACTCCTCCAAACAAATCATGCAACGTGATTAAACATTAAAAAGATGACAAGGAACACATCAGTCGGTCTTCTATCGAAAGGGTGACTAGGTTGTCGTTGTGGGTCTTCTGCTAGGGTCTTCACTCCCCCTTGGTGCGCAAAGTTGAAAAATCGGTCTTCTACCGATAGGGAGATACCTATAAAAGGTTATTTGACACTCAAGTCAATGCTCGATATTCCGAGAGTTTGAGAAATGGTGTCAAAGCATACCTTTTATTAGATGATGTCCTGATATTTATAAACGACTGCTTGTATTGTTCATAATGAATCTAGATTATCACAATCTTTTAGGTTAATTTTAAAAATATAAATATGTTTAAGATAATTAATTATCATAATTAAGTGTATTAGTCATTTTTATTACATGATGAGTACTCACACAGTATCGAATATATCTTAAACTATGTTCCATTTTAATTGAATGATCTTAAATTATATTTGATATCGACTTTTATCCAAAAATTAATTTAATTTGAAAGTCTACTTAGTAACTTATCTTACAAATGAACTTATAAACGAGTTAGTAAACTTAAGTAGTTCAAGAAACATAAAATTGTGAATAAGTCTTGGATATTAATTTTTTTATTTTCTAAAAATTAATATTAAATATAAGAAAATTAAAACGAGAATAAGAAAAACATACAAAAACATAGATATGTCTTCATCTGGTCACATATACAAAAAATTGAGAAAAAAAATCTATATTCTAAAGTAATGAAAAAATAATATTACAAAAAGAAAAAAAAATATTAGAATAAAATTTGTATGTTTTTTCGTATAATTAACTATTAAATGTGATCTTTCTCTCTTCCCAAAATAATAATTAATCTTGAAAATATCTTCATTATTTAATCAAAATTATAACAACTAAATTAATTCAAATAAAATAAATTTTGAATTTATCAACTAGGATATAAATTTTGAACTTTATTTATATAAAATATACATTATTATTATATAAACATATCAGATTATTGGGTTCAATACACTTTTTCTAAAGCATGTTTTAATTTTTTTTTAGAAGGATTGTAAATCTAACATTTTTTTAATCAACAACCGAAATCAAACGAGATCTTTGACGAATCAAACCTTAATTTCCTAACAGACCACTTATTCATTTCCGCCTCTCCTTTTTTTTTTCCACTAGCATGTTTTCAGGATAGTAAAATTTCACTCAAGATAATTTTTGGGAAAGTAAAAGAAAAAAATCAATTTCTCTGCATTTTTTGTGTGTGTAATTCTTCTATCACAATTAAACTTTACTCGAAAACTTATGCAGACTATTTATATAAGCATTATGCAGAGTATAGATAAACCTTTCATTGTAATTATTAGAGTAATGTCTGAAGCCTCTAAGATATTGCATCTGTAACATGAAGTTCCTCTGTTACTTTTATTGGGAAATGACCAATTTGATTTCACTTGCTGAATAACTCATATCTTGATTCAACATGGACAGAAACACAGTACTCTATTCCTAGAAACAGTTGTGATCTAAAACCTACTGAAAAAACAACTTCAAGCATCAAGGTTTGCAGCCTTTTGCTGGACAGAAAAGGGTACATATTTTATTGGCAAAATAAAGGAAGTGATTGATTCTAATTGTTGTTATACATATTTTATTCAACAAAAACAAACTCAAAACCAGTTGGTGTTCTGTGATTGAGCCAAATCAAAGATAAACCAGATGACAGTAAGAGTAAACATAAGATCTTTTTCAATTTACCATATTGAAACACAGTTCGTATTTTTCCTCCCCAACAAATTTTTTTTTATCAACATGTCATGTTCAGATAGTAAAATATTACTCATATCACCATCTTTCAGTGGAAGCCAGTTCCTTCTAAACCCCAAAAGTCATAGTCAACCACATTTGAAGAGTCGTCAATTTCACTCATCATCAATTAAATCTGATAGCTACCCTTCACCTGTTTATTTTGAACACAAATCCAAAGCACAAAAAACTATGTGCTGTTCTTACATCCATTAATGACAGCTATTGATTTTTTCCACAAATTAAGAACCATGATGAATGTTTCTCAAAATTTTTGTTCCAAAAGTCAAACTGTTCACATTATACAGAATGAAACACAGACTTTAGAGTATATAATCTGATATAATAGTACGAAACAACTAGCTAGTGTGATTTCCAAGGATAACACTGTAGATTATTGCAAGATTCTGTCCATGTACTAGTGCAGGCACCTCCATCACAGCACTTGCATACAACTCCAAGAGTTGCAAAAATCTTCGAGTACCCTGCAATCACATCACACACACAAAACAATAAATACAAGAAAAATAACTTAATTACAACATCCTGATACAAACACAATCACTATTTATAATAATTACTTAAAAATGAATGATTTCTGGATAATTGGCAATACAAAATTACACTAAAATTAAAGTCTTAAAACAAATATATATAAAGCACTGAAGAAACATGAGATTTAGTAAATCTAAGATTCTGAATTACCTTGACCAGATATCAAGGAAAGTGTCCTTCCTTCAATATTTGTGGTTGAAACAACTATGACGATGAGCAGCATAAGCACATGAGGCTTGTTCATAACCATATCAGATATTCAAGACCCAAACAATCTTTTGTGCTTAGCTGAGAGCTTCTAAAACCGGGGAGGTTGAAGAGCCATGGATGATAAAAAAGTTGGAAGCTTTAAAGGGGAAAGGTTAAGGGTATGAGGTAGATGATTGGTATTATTATAAATAATTTGTAGAGTATGAAAAAGAGGAGCAATAATGGTTGATGTGACGTGCTTTTTGTTGTAACGTTTAATTTGTGCGCTGTGTGGAAGAAAAAGGTTGGCATTGGTCTTGTTGTTTTGTTCGATTGAATGATGGGTTTGGAGCTTAATTCAGAAGTTAATTGGGTCCCTCAGGGACAAGAAGACGTATTCAAATCCTCCATCTTCTTCCACACTCACAAAGATGCATTTTGGGTTTGTATAAAGTCATAAATTAGAACAATTTTTTACATCATTAGGTCTTTGTCTTTTACAATGTTTTTGGTAACTTTCACGGTAGAAGATGTCATGTAGAGTAAAGATAAAATGTATATAAATTGGTTAGTAAATCTCATTTTATGAATTAGTTTCACGAAGGTGAACTAATTAGATTTAAAAATTATTTTTTAATATAATATTAAAATTTGTTCTAACATAATTTATTATATATATATATATATATATATATATATATATTTTATTTTTTTTAAAATTATTGTAAAATTATTTATAAATATTTAATCTTATATTAAAGATGTCTAATAATCAACTTGAGTAAGGTATATAAATAAAACTAAATTATAGTGATCCAAATTTTACCTTACAAGAAATAAATGAAATTAGATTAGACTTAAATTTATTTTCTAATACTAATTATATTATGTGATTTTTAATAATTAATATACTTAATTTTATTCTAACTTTAATTGAAAATTTATGTTTTTTTTATTTATTTTGGAAACATTATTTCTTAAAAAATGGGTAAGTTTACGATTTCTTTGCACGAAATTTGATTTCTTGAAGTAAAAAAGTTTAATCATAAACTATCATTAAGATGCTTGGAAAAGAAGTGTCTTTACTAAGTCCAAACATATATTAATATCTTAAATGCATAAATGATATATTGTAAGAGTTTTTCAAAGGAAACTTTTAAAAATAAATTTGACTTTCTGTGAGTTTATATATAAATTAAAAGTAAAAATTTAGAAATTCTTACCCATTAATTTAATTCATGTGTAAGTTAATTTTTATTTACAAAAGATAAAACATTTATATTTTTGTGAATTAAAATTGTTATGAAAAAATAGTGTTGGGAAAGAAAAAGGCAAAGGATAAGGAAGGATTTGAGTTGGGGAAAGAAGAGGGAAGAAGGTAACATATCACACGTTTTCCAGCTTGCTACGTCTCTTGTGGGGTCCACACTGAGAGAGAAGTTGGAAGGAAAGCACTTCCTTTCCACCCTTTTCAGTTTTAGTCCACATTTAAGTCAACTATTTCTTTCTTTTCACTTTCACTGTAATTACAACTCAATTCACAAAATTTATATAAAATAACATACAAAGTTTTGTGGTGAAGATTTAAGATTATTTTAATTAAGTAGACCATTTCAAACTAAAACGAACATTAGTTACGTTACTAAATTCAATTCTTCAATTTTTTAAATTTCTCCATCAATCTAAAACACCTTTACTAAGTTAAATAAATGATACCACAAAAATAAAATAACAACATGAAGTTGTCTAATTTTTGTAACACTCCCACAAAATAGATATTTCTACTATTCATTTGAGATTTGCAAATATGTATATCTTATATTAATACATACTTATTATGTTTTAAAATATATAATATTCAATTGAAAATTTAAAATATATTTACAAAAATCATATATGAGTTTTTCAAAAATAAGAATATCTCTCGGACACATCCTACTCAATGCAGAAGATCGTCATAGGCTCTTCTTTAATGTCATATGTTCTCATGTAACACATGATCATCACAAATAGATAACAAAATACAAATACAAACAAGAAAGAGTAAGCTGACATATTTAAAGCAATTTTAGAATAATCTAATTAATCACATATATACTTCAATAAACACATAAACATATCAAAATCATTTATTTCACTCAATTTCATTCACAATTTCAACTATATGACTTTGGCACATATAAACAAATTTGACTCTACCTCCAAAAGACTCGTGCATTGAACAGATCCCGGAATATGCACTTGTCATACAGCTCGAAGTTGTGAATTCACACAACCTCCAAACCAATGAATCATCAATGTTATATGGCAAGGTTAGTCATTATGAGACCTTTTTGACCAGCTATGTTTTAACCTACAGTCACACAATTAAAATCTCCTTCGACTCTCACCACCTAGTAATGATCATCTATTTAATTCTTACCACTAGTAGAGTTAGGATACGAATCGTCATTGAACGAGTCCTTAGACAATGTACATCCTAATTGACCTAGACACGGGTATTTTCTTTCTTGAAAATACTATGCCTAGATATTGACCACCTTAATCAACACTTTAACAATATCATATCACAAACATATATCTCATGTATTTATTCACTTTTCAATCTCAACTCAAAAATATCAAGAATTACTAAATCATCAATACTATTTAATTTAAATTATAATTCAATCTATTATATTCAATCCAAACATTGAATTGCAAAGAATTAAACAATCAAAACATAAAACAAAAAAAAATTAGCTTGACCAAGAATCCCCCTTGCTTGAGTGGAAATGATTCAGAAAACACTCCAGTTCTAGTGTTATTTTTGCTTGAGCGAGAATACCCTTGCTTGAGCAAAAATCTTTTCTCGCTTAGGCGAAATTCTTTTCTCGCTTGAGCAAAAATAGTCCAGAAAGCACTCCAGGTCCAGTGCTATTTTCTCTTGAGCGAGAATGAGAATACCCTTACTTGAGCAAAATATGCAAAATTCAATTTTAAAAAAAACTACATCTAATCCTCCTTATATAAAATCACTTTCATTTAACTTGTTTCAATTTCAAATACACTTTTAACATATCATTTTATCAACCAACAATGCATTTTTTCTTCTAGAATTCCATCATTTCTAAAACAAGTCATGAAAACCCAACTTAACAACCTATTTTGTTCAATACTTCCTAAATCAATTTTAACTTATGAGTATTCTCATTTAAATACTTTCTATGATTAAACTTTTCACATATAACTTTTGTATTCTTACAATTATTTTAACAGACCTACCTATTTATTCATAATTTCATGTGTAACATTTGCAAGGACTCATCATATTATTTTTCTAACACATCATTACAATAGAATTATCATAACTAACTCAAGCCATGCATATCATTTCAAGATTAACATCAAATTCATACTTGCACATTGAGCAACACTTAATAAAGTCTACCACAAATACCAAACAACACTCAAAAGCAATTAAGTCATTCAATTTCAGACCTGCAAGAGAGTTCAACACATATTACTCAAATTACATATCTGGTCTTAAATTTCAAATTCTGAAGTCTTACAACATCATAACCATACAATTGTAGTAGTTAGCTTCTCTTACCTGGTTTAGAGGTAGGAGTCCTAACGAAAGCTCCAAAAATCTAGGTTTCGCAACAACTCTAACCTGTACCATAAAACACTTTTGATCAATAATCAGACTATAATACTAAGACACTAAACCAACAGAGACTTTGTCTGATGATTCACATGCAAGCATAGTTATCAGTGAGGAACGATATACCTAAAATTGACTCTAAGGAAGATGGGCAGAAAATAAACTTACTCAAACTAAAAATATGATTAAACAGAAGTGCTCTGTTATCCACCACGAAACTAAAAGCGAACTCCAATGTTTTGGAGCTATAAAGTTAGAAAGGAGGTGGAGCTATAAAGTTAGAAAGGAGGTAGAAAAGATTTAAAGAAAAAAAGTTTAGATTTTACTTTGATTTTATTTTCAATCTTCTTTAACAAAAGCTTAAAGCGCATGTACCTCGTTTTATAATGTTATTTTGTTATTAAGTTAAAAATTAAGTTTTGTAACAATTTTATATATTAGTTTGTATGTTAATTTTAAATTTAATATATATATATATATATATATATATATATATATATTATTTTATTTAAATTAGAGATATTTTGTAAGAGATTTACATATAAAATCAAATAAATTGAACTAATAAAGTAATGAGAGAATAAAAGAAATGGTAAAGAGTAAGACTTAGAAATTATAAAATTAAAATAAAACTAGAGAAGAATAAATAAATTTTCTTTGTATATAATTATAGATTATTATTATTAGTAGCAGTAGTGAAAAGCACATGTTATTATGCTTGTGTGTTCATATTTTTGAAAATTTAAAAATTCATTAAAGTTACTATTAAATATTCTAATCGAAAAAACTAAAAACAAATTCATATTTTTAAAAAATTTTATAAATAATTTAATTCATTACTAAATATTATAATTAAAAATTTATAAAAACATGAATTTCTTTTTAAATATATTTTAAATTGTTTTATCTATTTGTTTGATGAGAGATATTAACAAATAAAAATTGAATGGAATAACTGCAGAAAAAGTAATAATCATAAGTTTATATATGGAAGAAATAATTATATATAAAAATAATTTAAATAAAATTATAAGATTAAAAAAATCTTATTAATATTATTATATAAATTAAGACGTGTTTTATTTATTTTCTTATAATTTTTATGACTGCGCAAGTTAAATCTCTTAATCAGTATCATTTTTTCATCTTTAATTTTTAGTTTAAATCCCTTGCATCATAATCGAATCGGGAAGGCATTCAATATTAATACTGTTAACATATTTGTGACTTTTGTAATTATTAACGGGAAGTGTAACTTAAAAGTATTATAGTAGCATTTTGTTAATATTATTATTTATCGGTACTAGAATTTTTTGTAATTACTACTATTTATTATGTAACTGTTGAATAATATTTATTGATTAGACCAAACGACAAGCATATAATACAATGTTGGAAAATGGTTAGCAGTAGGCCATAATCCAAATGACACGAAGCATGTTAGGAATAAGAGACGCATTCTTCCTAAATTCCATACTTTCTTCCTACACCTCGATCAGCTCATTAAGTAATATATTCTTAAAAAAAAATTAAATAAATTCTACATTCGCTCACCTCTTAAATTTGACATAATTTTTAATTTAAAATAAAAACAATGATATTCTAAATTATAAAATTCAAAATATAATTTTGTATTTTGAATTATAAATATAAAATACAATTTTTGTATTCTAGATAATTCAGAATATTATTATACAATCCATAGTATAAAAAGATTTATATTTTAGATTGTATTTTGAGTTGCATAATCCGAATATAAAATTTATGTTTTGAATATTGTATTTTGTATTGTAAATTTAAAATTAAAAAGTATATTCAGATTATATAATTCAAAAAAATATTTTTAATATTTTAAAAATATAGAGGTGCAGGAAAAAAAGTGGAGGTGCAGGAAGTATGTTCCTAGGAATAAAGAGAAGGACAGTCTGGCCCAATAAAACAGGCCCACTCCTCTCAATATGTTGCCAGCCCAAAACGTCTTTCATTCCGCACTTCGTTTTCTGCATCCATAAAATTTGTTTTATGTATTAATCCCATTTGTTTTTCATCTTTCATAATTACATATCTAAAAGTCACCAATGTAATTTTATACTTCAGATTGACCAATTTAGAAGATAAGAAAATATATAAAGTGATTTCTTTAAGAAGTAAACACCCATTCATTCTATATTTTCAACTAAAAATATAGTTAAATGACAATGTTTTGCTTAATTATTCAATCTGACTTAATCTTATCCAATTACAATTCAATTGTGAACTAAAAAACATATCCAATTTTATCTACTAGGTGGTAAACTAATATTTGAGTTTCTATAAGGAGAGTGTCGATAACAAGTAATTGATTTTGCTTCAATCGAAATTACTTATAAAATATATTTATAGAAATAGAAAAAATAAAATACCAAAATATAAATGACAATATGAATAATAATATATTAAATTTGTGGTCTAAATAGGAATAGATGGATTTATTTGTATATCAATAATCTTATATGATGTAAGTGGCATGGGTTGTACATCAAAATTAGTTTTAATTGTTTTAATTTTTAAGATTAATTTAGCAACTAAATTCAATCTAATTCAACTTAATAAAAATTGCATGGTTAGACTATCAGTTGAAATATTTGATAAAATTATTACCTCTTAATAAAGGAATTTAAACAAAATTAATATTTCTTTATTTTTATAAAGTGACAGCAATATTTGCAACACATAAATAAATAATATTGATATGATAAAATACTTGTTGATGAGCTAATACAACCAATGTGATGTTAACAAGGCTTAACTTTAATTTTAGTCTTTCCAGTATATCAATCTTGTGATTTTAGTTTTTCACAAATGTTTTATTAATTGTGGGAGTTTAGTTTTTTAAATATAATAAATGTGTAAATATAGTGTGTTTACGTTTAAATGTGAATTTTATTGTTTTATGTTTCAATAGTATATAAAACTATTCTAATAGTTAATTTTAATCCTTAGTTCTCATATTACAAAAACTATTCAATATTAATTCTCAGCAAAATAAATAGAATAATCTTAATATTTAAAAAAAAACATTTTCAACTAAATTCATCTTATATGAATATATATAAAATAAGAAAAAAAATTACACCGAAATAGGGTTTTACTCAATTATCTAATTAAGAAAGCATCATATATGTAACATAATTTTATTTTTTTATAATAATTTATCTCAAAATATAAATTAATTATAAATTGTAATTGGATGATAGTGCAAGTACATTTAATATTGGTTTTACAAAATAATCGATATAAGTATAAAAAATTATTAAAAAAATCAACTCAATACACAATCGTAATTAGTGTTCAATTTGCACTAAAATATTTTTTTATATAAATTTACACCATTTCTTCACTAAATTTCAATTAGTTTTTCTAAGACTTAATTAATATAAATATAAAATTATTTTTCTATTGGTGAAATGTAAGAAAAAAAATACAAGAATAGATGATTGAATTGTATTTTAATTAATTTTAACATCTGATAAATATCATCTAATAATCATTATTGAGACAATAATTTTGTTTGCTAAGCGATCAGACAAAAGTTTTTGCATCTAATATAGTACAACACTTATAACTTTACAATTTAACTAATTTTTTAGACTAAAGCATTTTAAATATATATTTTTAAAAAGAATTCACCTTATTCAATTAGTACATATGATGGTAACATGTAATATAATAAAGATAGGAAAGGGAGAAAATACACATAACAATAGTCATTTGTTATAACGACTGCATCTTGTTCTTAATCAATAGAGATTAAGCAGACTAATGCTACAAGTACATTTCAAGCATTGTTTGGGCTCGTAACAAACCTCGAGTATTTTTTGGATTCATAATTACTCTTTACTAATTCTTTGAGTATTCTTTTCACAAGCCACTCCTAGCTTAACAAGTATTTTTTTCAGCTCCTAATCACCATTGCCTGACACCGTTGAGTATTTCTTCCCAAGTCACTCCTAGCTCAATTGGATACTCTTTTCCTAGCCACTCTGGACTCAACTAAGTATTCTTCTTTCCCAACCCATTCCTGATTCAACTTAGTATTCTTTACCAAGTCACTCCTGATTTAATTGAGTATTCTTTCCCAACATCCATTCCTAGCTAAATTATAAAGTTTGCATGAGAGTATGATCATCATACTCTAAGTCTTGCATTCTAGGGAGGGATTATCTTTTGATTAATACAAGGTTAAACACTCTCTTCTATTTAGCTACATGAACACTCATAATATTTCTCTTTGAAGCTTTTTTTGGAACCAAAGATTTGGCAGAGTTTTTGTTCTATGCACGGGGATCTCTACATTCCTTTTTTCTTTTTTTTTGAAAGTTGGCTTTATGTACACACTAAGGAATATAGTTGTTGGGAGATTGATTATGGTGTGGTTAGCTTCAACTCTTTTGAATATTCTTGTACATTTAATGATATTGAACATGGACTTGTGCATTAAATGCTATTTGTTCAACTTTAATTACTCTTTTTCCATATGCAACATCCTTGATCATTGACTGTACTTGTCTCCTTAGGTAGCATAGCCTTTTGCATTAACATGTGGTAAAAGTGCACACTGTATAGGATAGATAGTCGACTAGGACTTGAAATGTTCTATGTCAGGAAGTTATTGAATAAAACAACTTTAATTTTTTTTTTTTATCTAAGAGACCACTAGATGTAACTTGTTTTTGAACTGAACGAATTTCTTTGATCGGATAGAAGTAACAAACATCTCCTGCAACATATAACTAGCATATGTATGTTCGTTGGCACAGGGTTAGCTTAGACTGTTTCTGTATCGTCTAAGCATATAGATTATTTATCTATGTTCGTTGGCACAGGGTTAGCTTATATTGTTTCTGTATCGTCTAAGCATATAGATTATTTATCAAATGTAAAGGAAGATTACATAGTTTTATATCATCTGAAAAATAAATTACTTATATTTTACATGATTTATTATTGAACACAATTATCATATGACAAACTTATGTTTATACTCAATTATTTTCAGTACTTAATCAAAATCATAAGACCGTTGAATTTTTTGTTCTAACATTATTAATTTTTAAAAATTAATTATTTTTTATTTAAAAATAAGAAATAATTTGACTTGATATGATAGGTCACCTTAGATTAATCTTAATTTTAAGTAATTTATAATTTTTTAATTTAAAATAATCCAATATTATTGAGATTAATGAATATTTTGGTTCGTGTTAAATAAAATAAAATAAAATAAATAAGTAATTAATATATATATATATATATATATATATATATATATATATATTAAAATATAAATTATATTAAATAAATTTTTTTTTATATATAATGAGTTGATATATAAATTATAATTGATATATATTTTTAAAAATTTTAATATAATATTTTCAATTTTCAAAAATCATAATTATTATTTTATAAAACAAGATAACCCATTACCCGATTTAGGTCCATCTAGTTCATGACTTCGGAAAAAAAGAAACTCATTCAATTTAATCCAAAATTATTTATTTTATGAATTTTTCATATTCATAAATGGAGTTCCCCATCTCTACCTTTTCACTACTATATCAGTTTCAAAATAACTAAAGATTTAAAACAAGTTTCAAAATAAATAATATTCTCACTTTTCAACAAATTATTATTCTTTTTTCTTCCGAATAGGTATTTATAATTATTTATTTTTTATTTAAAATTATACAATTATAAAAAAATGAGTCCGTTTCAATAAAGTTATTCCAAAAAGTAATATACTTTTTTTGTTCATAATACAAACAATACCCCTATGTAAACCATTTTGAATAAATTAGTAAAAATGGAAAAATCTTTTTAAAAGTACGAATTCTTTAAGAATGAGATTTGATAGATAATATTTAAGTGACAAATAGAGATCCACAAAAATAAAAATCACTTTTTCACTCAAGTTAGTGAAACATCAAAATGATAATAATCAAAGATGTAGAGTGAGTATAAATGTAACATAGATGTCACTTATTTGGTGGTGAAGTTTTACACAAACTTTTAATATCTGAATGTAAAATTATTAAAGGTAATAAAAATATATTCAACAAGATTAACAAATTTGTTGTTTTTGTTTTATTTAATGATCACCTTACATTTGTTGTTTTTGTTATATTTAATGATCACCTTACAAAAAAATTATGATAAATTCTTGGAGATAAGTATATTAATAAACTTTGATTGATTATTCATTAATCAAGCTGAATATCTCTATAGTAGATAGGTACACAAGTTTCTCAAGTCCATGAATATTTTTTGTTAAATAAGAGGATAATTTGATTGGTTCCTCATTTTCTAAAAAAAAATGAGCTTTATCATTTTGTAAGATTTTTTTAGCTCAAGTATATAGAGTACAAGTTTTGTTTTACCAAGAGTATGATGTTTAGTACTTGGGAACAACTCTTTTAGTAATCTTTCATAAAAATATGAAGCACAATGTTTAGTGTTTGTTTATAAAAATTGAAACACAATGATTATTAATTAACATGAAAGTTATAGTTTTTCTAAGAGATCAAACACAATATTTAGTACTTTACAAAGCTTGAAGTACAATGGTTAGTGCATAAAATGGTACACAAGGATTAATGAAAGAGGTTGGTGTACAAAAGTTAGTGCTTAACCACAAATAATGCGGTTCAAACTTTTTTATTGCTTTTTTGATTAAATGATGCATATTTTTTAGTGCTTAGAAAAAAAAATCAATGTAAAAAATTTTATTGACTACTTGATTAAATTGTGCATACTTTTTAGGATTTAACCAATAAGAGATTGGTGCAAATCTTACATTATTTAACCAATGAAAGACCGTACATATCATTTAGTGTTAAACCATAAAAATATTGGTGTAAATTGTTTATCGTAGGTCAATTGAAGCACATTGTTTAGCATTAACCAAGAGATTGAAGTAGACTACTTATTGCAAGCCGGTTAGAGTACATTGTTTAGTGTTAAACTAAGAAGAGATAAGAACAAACTATTTATTGTAAGTTGATTGAAACATTATTTAGTGCTAGCTTAGAATCCTTAGGCTTGGTATATACTTTGATGTATAACTTTTAATATTTGTTGCGAGCGTTTGAGCTGTTAATATGATTCGGCATATATCTTTTAATACTAATAGAGAATATTCATTTTATGTTTTTCATATTGTAGTGGTCCTCTATGCTTTTTTTTATATAAAAAAAATGTTTAAGGCATGTGGTTAACCTAAAGATGTTAAGCTGAGTTAAAAATGTTTAAGGTTGGTGCCGAGTTATAAATGCTTAAGGTGTAGAGTCAAGTTAAAAGTGCTCAATATATGAGCTCAAGCTAAATATTTTGAATTATGAGCTCAAGGTGTGAAGCCAAATTAAATATACTTTAATAATATAGTAAAGAATTGCTCAAGGCACAAGATCAAGTTAAAGTGCTCAAGTCGCGGAGTCAAATTTAACATACTTCATACTTTAACAAACATTTCTTAATGCACAAGATTGAGTTAGATATCCTTAATATATGAAGTCAAGCTAAATATACCTTTGCACTTAATAATAAAGAATTGATCAAGATACAAGGCCAAGCTAGAGATGTTTAAGGTTTGGTGTTAAGCTAGTGATGCTCAAAGTGTGATACCAAACTAGGAATAAAATCAAGCTAAGCATGCTCAATGGTCACACCTTTGTTGACAAGTTTTCCTATGAGTACAATGATAGAAACCATCCAACCTCAAAACCATTGAATAAGAGGATAGGAAAAGATGAAGCCTTATAAAAGAAGACTTTACAACTAAAGAGTAGAAAACTAGGATTTTATTCTTTCTTCTTAGTCTTGTACAAATTGTAAAGGTATAGTTTCTCTTGTACTCTTTGTAGAATTTTATAAAGGTATATGTGAGCTTCCTTTGGACCTTGATTAGGGCTAGAAAAAAATCAGCCAAGAATCCTATAAGACATGGTTAACATTCGGCCAACACATGAAGAAGAGAGCTTGGAGCATGGAAGTCCCACATCACACATGAGAGAGTCTAAAAATAGTGTAATTTGAGGGATTGCACATTTATCCAATGAAGACTTTGAATTTGGCTTGTTTTAGTACTTTTTGTCCTACATTTTTTGTGTTAAGGGACTAGGCATCTATAGATCAGACCCCTTGGTCCATGTATAATTGACTATTTGATTGAATAAGATTTTAAATAACATTATGCATTAATCTTGTTCTCTTAGGTCATAGATGAGAGTTTTCTTCTTCTCATTCTCTCTAAGAAACCTTTTTTGAGATAGTAAAATATGAGTTTCTCAAGAAACTTGAAAATTTTATGGTTTTTTTTTTTTCTTAGGAGAAGGGTTTTTTTCCATCAAATATTTTGCATTTTACCATCTATAATAATAGTAGTTAAGTTAGACAACTTGATAGACATAATTCGACCTTGAAAAAGTGGTGTACTTGTCTTGCATTTATTTTTTAAAATAAAGAAAATAAAACACAAGGAAAATTTCATATTCTAATACACCAAAATGAATTGGTTCAAGTATTTTTTTTTTTTAAACTCAAGTTGTGATTGAGTTTATCAATGTGAAGTTAGTTAGATGGATTTTATCATGTGTTTGAGTATATTTTTTTTTGTATTTTACCATGTACAAGCTTTTTATGTGACAAATATAGATAAATACCCACATCTGAAAAAATATCTTCCATATGTAAAGCTTAGTAAAAGGGATATTCATGACTTGTGTAGTCAATTTTTACCATCTTTTTTCTAATTTGTCTTCGTTTTAAAATCATTGGATTGTGTTCATCCATATAGGTATGGAAGATACACTAAATAGAAAACATATCATAAGTTTGAAAACAAAGGTGTCATTATACTCACAAAATTGTGGGAGATGCACTGCTATAGAAATTTGTCTACAAAGTTTTGGTTGCACCTACAGAGGTATGAGAGACGCACTTGTAGAGAAATATACCAAAGTTTACCATAAATATGTGGTTTCATTCACATGTATATGAGAGGTGTATTAGTATAAAGAGATTACTAAAGATTTGACCACAAAGATTAAGGTGGGAAACAAACTTATATAGAAAATTTCACTGAAGATTCAATCATCAAGGTACGATTATGTTCACCTAGTTGTAAAAGGTGTACACATTAAGAAAATTGAGCCAAAAAATCAATCATAAGAGTGTGGTTGTGCTCACATGGTTGTGGAAATTGGACTCGTAAAAATTGTACTAGAGATTCAATCACAAGGGTGTAGCTATATTCACATGGTTGTGAGAGGAGCTTTCATGTAGAAAATTACACCAAAAATTCTAATACAAGATTATAGTCACATCCACATAATTGTGGAAGGTGTGCTTATGTAAATGGTAGTGATTACAATCACATGGTAGTGAGAAGTGTGTTCACAAAGCAAATTATATAAGATATTCAACAACAAGGTTGTGACTTAGTCCACATAGATGTGGGAGGTACACTATTACGAAAAATTATACTAGAGATTCATCTAGGTTGTGGATATGGTAACTTTCACATGTGTATGAAAATTGTGCTAATATAAAAAATCACACTAAAATTTTTACCAAAGGATTGTGATGATGTCCACATGAGTGTCTCTTATATAGAAAATTGCAACAAAATTTTAACCACAAGGGTTTGCCTGCGTCCAAATGGGTGTGTAAGATGTTTTAATTCAAAACAATTGCACCAAAAGTCATAGTGTTATGGTTATGTTCACATGGGTGTGAGAGATGTGCTCATATAGAAAACTGTATTGGATGTTCTACTTAGTCATGTGTGTATGAGTGTGAGAGACACACTCGTTTAGAAAATTGTAAAAAAGGTTCAATCACAAGATTGTAATTTTTTACACTCAAATTAGTAATATATCAAATTAATATAATATAAAATAAAATAAGTATGAATTAAATCTCAATTCTCTCACATTGACACTCTCATATAGGTTTTAATTTATAAATAATAAAATAATATTCAATAAAACAGTAGAATAAATATTTATATATCTATTGTTTTTGTTATTTATAATAATCTACCTATAAGAAATCATTATATAATTTTTTTAAAATATATAATTAATGTAAGTTGATAAGTACAACTATCTAAATATCTCAATGGTTACAACAAATTATAGAAAGAAAGAAGTACTCTCTCAACATCATAAATCTTCATATTTTGAAAACTACGATATAAAATATTTTTCATTTAATTATTTAAATGGTCTATTTCTTTTTACATAGTTCTTCTCTAAAACTTAATTGCAGTTTTTTCAAAGCTTCCAAAATTGGCGTACTTTAAAAGTGCTTTGATGGCTTAAACTCAGCCACGAATCCACTATGCCGCCCTATAAATAAATGAGAAATTATATTTACACCAAATTTATATAACATTTTTCTTAGTCAAACAAATAAGGAAGCATGAGATAAGATGATTAATAAAATAATGGAAATAGATATATAAAAAAATGTCAATTATTAAATTGTTTAATAATATGAATATAAAATCTTACTTTAAAATTGCGCATTCAGTATCCACCACGAATGCGTAAAATTATTGGTTCCCAACTGCATTTCCATTGTACAAGATCAAGTCAACCTTAAAATTATCACCTTTTCTCCGGCAACTAATCTGGTGCGATAGCATGATCGTTTCAGTCTTCTATTTAATGATTTGCTTTATCAGGCTAATTCTGGTACACATCACATGTTTTCTTAAATGGAACCTACTCTACTGTCAAATCTTTGATTTTAAAGAAACAAAAATTATCAATCAAACTTTGTTAAAAATTTAACAATCGTATAAATATTTTCCAGTACTAATGTAATTATAAAAAAGTTAAACCTATACCAGAATAAAAATTCCAGCTGATGTTTTTCAAATCCTTTGGGTATTTCTTAGTGTTTTAGTTTTTAATTTATAGTATTTTTTACGAGTGAGACTCACATAAAAATTTTTAACTCAAATTGTTAGATAGTAAATTTTTGAGTTTTTTTATATATATATTGATTAATTTTTTTATTTTTTTATTTAATGTGAGATTTAAACTTATATTTAGATATTTAATAATTTTTAATCTCTCTTACGATTTTTATTAAATAAAAGTATTTTTAAACTTAAATATATTACAAACTATCTTTACTAGAATCGTTATTTATATACCTAACAGAGATATGTTTCAATCTTCGTCAATAAGAATTTTGATATACAAATTAAATAGTACTCAATCTGAATCATCTATCAAAACATATTATTCATTCTGATAATACTAGTTGAAAAAACGAAAAAAAAAAAAAAAAACGCTAACAAAATCTCAAAACTTAGTGATGTCTCATTATTATTATTAGATCTTTTCATTAGATTTTTTCAACATTATGATTACATTAAGAACTTAACATTTTAGAATACTAAAATTTAATCAAGAATTAACCTGTCTTATATATGATCAAAACCGTAATTATATAATATACCTATTTGCTAATCACACCTTCATCTTAAGCTTTTAGCTTTTAGTTGGTGGGATGGGATCAACATTAATGGTGGTGGAAATTAATTATTAGTTACTGAAACTGATTGAAGTATGGTGATTGGTGTACCATGGCAACCACTGCTCGTGCATTTGTGGACATCTTGTGGACACAGGTTTGGACTGTGTTTAAGAAATTTCTGGTGCATGCTTTTCATAATGGTCAAACTATTACAGAGTGGTCATACCAAAGTAAAAGAAAACAATCATTTATTCTTCATTCATATAATTGATTCATTGATGAATTCGTCTTACTAATTTAATGCATGTTAATGTTCAACTATTCCCCCACAATCATCTGAGATAGTATTCACTCTTGTTGCTATAGAAATGTGAATCCTTTTAAAAACAAAACAAAACAAAAAAGCTTCAGATTGTAAAGGTGCTGTCGAATATAAACCATTGGAAAAGCTACTGGGGAAAGCAATATACGTATTTCAATTTCAAATTTTTTATTTAATATGATTTATTTGACAATGTTTTATTAGAAATAAAACTTATTTGAAATGATTCGTTTGAGTAGAAGGGTCTACAAGTTCCCACCAAAAGATGAAGGATTTACAAATAGATTAATTTTAATAATATAACGATGACAGTTGTAGTAAAAACTAATATTTATTTAAATTTTTCTTTAAAGAAATTGTTTGTTTTTTTTTATTGTTTGTCTTAATTAAACAACATATGTATATTCAAGCCTAAATCAATAATAATACATAGCTCAATGAAAAAAAGAAAAATTTAAAAACGAAGTCTAGAAACTATTGTAATAATCAAGCCTAATCTAACATAATTTTTATATTGAATCTCAAACGAAAAATTAAAATTCACTTAATGTAATATAAAAATTACTTTATGCATTCAATGTTAAATAAAACAAATTAAATTTAAACATTCAACAAATCAATATATAAACAATTCTATTACAAACAAATTTATTTCACCTAATGAAACTTTTACGAGTTTACAAAATTAGAAAAATTATTTTGAGATTCATAATTTTAAGTTTACATATTTTCTTTCTGAAATTTTGGCATCATGATGCCAAAAATATGAATGTTTAAAAAGTAAAATAATTTAATTTGTTGGGGTCTGACACCCTCAAATCCAAAGATTTTTACAACTGTTTTCATCAAGATTTTTACAACTCTCTAAAATTGTTTTCGTATGGGATTACCATTTCATAACTTTGCACTAGTGAGCAAGTATTGTTTCTATTGTAGTAACTGTTTTCAGGACTTAGGTGGTGGAATATAGTGCTAGAAATTGATGTGCTTAGTTATAGCCTAAGGGTGATTTCTGGTTAAGTTTTAGTAATCCAAACAAAATATTAGTATACTTTATTCGACTATGTTTACATTTGTGTATGTTAGTTATATGAAAATGTGTCTTTTCATTAAAGTTATTAGTGTAATTTTAATTATGTAATGTTGTTAGTTGAGATAAAATTATTATGTTGTGCATTATATTAAGTTATATTAGAATAAAATAAAAATAGTTTGATTATTTTTTTATAATATAATTAACATCAAGATAATTTTGATATTTTAATTGTCAAATCATAAGATTATACGATTTTACTTATTATAAAATTATACGATTTTACCTATTATCTGCTATTTAAATTTACGCATGATCATGTTAAAAAAAATTATAAGATAGTCGAGTAAAATTGTAAAATCATATTGATCACAAATTGTTCAAATTGTCTGCTACACTAATTATTTATCTTATTATTTAGATGAATTTAATTCAAATAAAATATAATCTTAATTAAAAATTAAAGCAAATAAAATTTTACCTTTGAATACTTATTTTTTATGTTCATGAATTGTTTTCTAATTAAGCGTTTTCTGCTGCCGTTTATTTTCTTGTATTAATTTTTTATTAAAATAAAACTTAATTAGGGTATTTTTAACATTAATATCTTTTTTTTCTTACAAAAGTTAAAAATTTCAGTAATACACAATTTATATAAAAAATAAAATTTATAATTCATGTTACAATCCCATAATATACAATTTTGTGAACTATTAATTATCCTACACATAATTTCAATTTTAAATGTTATTTATTCATATTATTAACATGAAAAATTAATTAATTAATTGTGTAATCTGTTTTTCTATGTTGCTTAATATAAAAACTAACTTCAACACACGAACAAAACTCTATATTGTTACTTTAGTTGAGGTTGGCTCTAGTAGGACTAGGCGTCTGAGAATGCTCGAAGATGACTCTGGGCTCTTCCTGCTTCAGGGTGGAGTTTTAGAATATTCAGGATAGATTTGTTTTTCATTTTTGTTTATTAATTTTGTAAATTATATATCATTCCTTGAAATTTTGACTTAAGTGAATTTATTATATTTGAATTTTTTTTACAAAAATTATTATATTATTTTAGTCAAAAGTTAAAATGAAATACTTATTATGGTCTATGTCATTTTACTACTTTCTCAACTAGGGTAAATAATCTTAATTATAGTTTATACCTTGCACATTGAAAACAAGGTAAAAGAAAGGTTAATTGGATAATTTTATAAAACTAACGTGTCTTTTATTGTAAAGAAAAATGTTAATTTGACATTATTATTTATTTATATTTTTATTTGGTACTGTATTTTATTAATAAAATATTATATATAAATAAAACAATATTTTATTAATAAAATATTATATATAAATAAAACAATAATATATATTAATGTTAAATAATGTCAAAAATAAATAATGATATCAAAATATTATCATCCTATTAAAAATGTCTTTATAGATGTAAGAATGTCCTCTCTTATTTCTCTTATATTTTTTCTAAATACATAAAACCAAACGCAGTAGCACCCTCCAAATCTATTAACGTGTACAGAAAATCAGCGGAAAAAAACAAAATATTAGTATTTAAAAGAAAATATATTATGATCATTGAAAGGATAATAGTTGGAAATAAATTGAACGAGTTTAATAATCAATGAAACGAGCTTCTAAAGAGGTATGGAAAACAGTGAGATGGGACAGGTATGCTACGATACGTAAGGGCATATATGAAAGAATGTGTTTTAAAAAATTTTGCAGGGACAACAAAAGTAAACGTGAAAAAAAAATTAAGCTAACATCTTACTGAAAGTATTTCTCTTATCTAGAGAAAGAAATAATAGCGGCCAAAATATAAAACAAAAATAAAAATATTTAAGAATCACAAAAGTGTAGTCCATATATAAAAAATATTAAAACAATTTTAAGATAAATGCAGAAAAAACACAATATTGCTTCAAACAAATATACAAATAAAATAAACATTTAGACAACATGAAAAATTGGGCTAAAAAAAATGAATGAAGAATAAAATGTACTAAATAATAGAAACAATTAAGAGAGTAATAACTAAATATGTATCTTCCAGAAAAAGAAATCGATAAAAAAAAATTAGATCAAGGTAAACTAATTTAGTTAAAAAAGAATAAAAATAAATAACAGAGATAAAAGTTAATACAAATTTGATTTATCAATCATTGAAAGGTTATTAATCCTATTATGGTAAAAATAGTAAAAAAAAAAAAGTTTATCTTGATTGGCTAGATTAATATTGTCTAAACATAATGAGATTATCCATTTTGGTTTATTAGATCAAAGATATTAATTAAATTTTTTATTCTTAAAGTGAGTTTACAAGAAATAAATATAAAGTTTATAATAAAAATCACTTCATTCAATTTTGTAAAAAATAGCACACGGGTATATATTTATAATGGAAAAATTTTCCTAATCTTTCCATGTAAGATTTATAAGACACTCTAATTTTGGCTTATATGCATGCTCTTCCATCATTCTCATTGGGTTGGAAAAAGAAGTTCGGTGTTTTCTTCTGCTGAATATTTGTCTCAACGTCGTTTGGTTCACCAATCATGACAAGATTACTAACCTCACTATGACGAAAATAAATTATTGATGATGCAGGATGATGAAGATGATGCAATAATGAAGAGTGGTTGATATTGATGCACTAAATGTAGCTACCACAATAAAACACTTATAAAATAAAGAAAAAATGAATGATGTTACCAGAAACCTTGCAGTATACGAACCACACTAACGATGACCTGTACTCATAACAAGACTGCTCACCAAGAAGCCTCTCGATCGAACTTACCACAAACCAAATAATTTTAAACTTGAGTAAGATGACAACGCTATAATACCAACACTGGTGGGACGTTGTTTGGTTTACCAATCATGGCGATGTTACTAACTATACTATGGTGAAAATAGCCAAATTACCCACCTTAGTTGGCTAGGTCAAGGATATTAACTAAATGATGTGTAACTAACTCTTAGACGAGGTCATTTAGCCAAATTACCCACCTTAGTTGGCTAGGCCAAGGCTCTGATATCAATTCGCGTTAGGACGTTATTTGGTTCACTAATCGTAATGAAGTTACTAACCTCACTATGTTGAAAATAGCCAAGAAACTCACTTTAGTTGGCTAGGTCAAAGATAGTGTCCAAAAGTAGTCAAGTTACCCACCTTAATTAACTAAACCAAAGATATTAATTAAACCTCGTATTCTTAAAGAAAAATTAGAGAAAATAAGTATAAAACTTTTACTAAAATCATTTCATTGAATAAGAAGTTGACTCATTGAGAAAAAAAAAATGGATTCAATAATGCATATCATTCATCTTCTTGTTGACAAATTTATTTATAAAAAATGAAAAAAAAAAGTGTCAATTAAAAGAACAACAATGAGAAAGATAGAGAAATTTTATTTCTAGTTGATTAAACAATAATTTTTAAGTTTAAAAATTAGCCATTAAAATAATTAAAGATTAAAATATAATCTAAATTTAAATCACTACTTTTAAATATTAGTTTAGTAACTAGTTAAGAAACTTATTAAATAACAATAGATCATAAATTTAAAGAGTAACACTCCTCAATTTGTAAATAATTTCTAAATGAATCTATATACAATAAACTAATATATTTTGGTCTCTAAATTAATTTCTATTTAATAAAATTCTTGCATTGAAACAATACATGTAAATTTTATCGTATTAATGAATGAAAATCGTTTTTAATAATAAAAATATTTGAATGAATGAATTAATTATTAATACAATTTGAAAATAAATTAGTTACTATAATTACATATACAAATACAATCTCATGTTAGATAGAAAAAGTTTGAAAAAAAAATACTAGAGACATCCTTTTAAATACGATTAAAAAAAAAAAAAAAACATTAACACCATATAGGAATCTGCTTGCTTCACTCACAACCGCACCACTTCCTTCTTTTGTCCAACAAAAACATAATTTATTATATCCTTTTTAAGACTTTATTAATTAGTGATGTTTTATTGGTTACCAAACTCTCATTACGAAAATTTAATGATTCAATTAATTTGTAATGTAAGTGACAACAACATATGAAAAAAGAAAGATAAAAGTTTGAATAAAATAAGTAGGAAAGTAGTATATAAATATATATACTTATATTTATTACATACTATCTTTTTATTTTAAAGGTATTTGGCATTTATAGACTTTAATTTCACATCACAAGAAGGAAAACCAAAATGTAAATCACATGGTGAATTGAATAAAAGACTTGGTGTGGTTGTCGTAATCTGGATAGCAATTGGCATGGACCACTAATGGTTGACTGAAAGTGTATTTTAAAAGTATTATATTTTTGTTTGTTGTAGGATAAAGTTGCTAATTATGGTTTCCATGATCTTGTTTATGATTTAAACGCGTTGAACAAGGTGGAAGTGCTTTGGCCACAAGAATGTTGAGCTTAATAAATAATTACAAGTTGATAAGGACTTCTTTGGATATGTTTTTCTATGAATTGATTACTTGATTACCAATTGAATAATCTTTGAAATTTCCCCTATTAGATATGTTGGTCCATGACTAGCAAAGTGAGGAAGAAATAAAAAACTTATAGACAACATCATTAGGGTATTAATAAGTTTTAATCACCAGCTTTAGTTTAATGGCGGTGGGTGTGTTTTGTCTTCAACCACCCACAAGGTAGGAGATACATAAAATAATCAATAGTCAAATGGTTGCATTTCAAAAAAAAAAAAAAAAAAAAAAAAAAAAAAATAACAAGTAGAAAATTGTGCCCATTATATGTTAAAAATGAATTTCTACATACTGAAAAACAAAATGGGCCATTATAAGTTGAGAATTAATTTAAATTCTTAGTTTTTATCAGCAAGTCATTTTGTATCTGGTTGAAATTTCTAAAACAAAATTTGAGTTTTATAGATAAAAATGAGTATAATTAAGAGGTGAAATACTACTAAATATAATCAGTTAAATTTTTAAATAAAAAATAATCATAGTCAAAATTGACCAATATAACACATTTTATATATAAGATTGCAAATATATGTAAAAATACCAAAACATGCTTGTAAAGATAATTAGTCCGAGCGTATGTTTGCAAAAGTATTATCAAATAAAATAAAATAGTTAAATTTTGTTTATATTTAAGAATAAAAAATGTATTTTTTTTCTTAAATATATTATAAAGTAAATTTGATCTTTATAATATATATATAATATCTATTTCAGTGTGTTATCCAAAGTCCTTGGTACAGGTGATTTAACAGTTGTCTCTTGATCAAGGATTACTATTTGATTCCCATATTGAAATTAGAGCGGTGATTGAAAGATCATTTTATAATGAAATTATCATTAAAAAAGTTTACTCCCAAAGGGTTCGGTCATGGTAAAAGAGGGAATAGTTTAGTTCGAAAATTGCATCAATTTAATGTAGTTTAGTTGATAGATATTTTTTTTCTTAAACATATAAAGGTATAATTTTCATGTTTATTTATGTATAAAAATATTTATGGGAGTTTGTTTAAATAAAATTTTCTATAAACATTTGTAAGAGAAAAATAAGAAAGATAAATTAAATAAGTGTCTTATTTAATTCCTTAAATATATTTTTAATATGTCTACTATAAATTAATTTTAGTTTATAGAGAAATTTATTTTTTGTTTTTAATTTCTTCTTCTATAAGAGAGTCCAATTTAACTCATCATTATAATTATAGAAAAGTCTGCTACCGTAAAAGAAAAGAGAAAGAAGCCGAAAACGAAATATGAGAGTAATGGTTGTATGAATATTTTCTATGTATTGATGAAAATAATATATATATATATATATATATATATATATATATATATATATATATATATATATATATATATATATTGTAAAAGGTGTGGATTTTTAACCTTATTAATTTGTATACCCACATCCACCATAATTTGCAGCTCGCAACGGTCAGAGTGCGGGGGGTCCTTCTTTCATGATCAGAACCTCCCATTATTTTTTTAAATTTATTTTATAATATTGTGTATATATTGAATATAACTAAATATTCTTATTTATTATTTCATTGATATCACATATTTATAAATAAAAAAATAAATTTTATTTTATAATCTATTTTAAAAGTTTTTATATTATACATCTTTCTTTATTTATTGACAGTAAATAGTAAATTATCAATTTTTAAGTTTTTTTGTGTAATTATTATATTTATACTAAATCTTAATTTTGTTAAGATAATCAAATTTAGAATTAAAAAGTTAGGATAAATAATCAATTCACTATAGCAAATATTGATATATTTTGTTTATAGTAAAAAAATCTTAATAAATAAATTTTAATTCTGTCAAATTTGTTTAAACTTTATCTTCAGATAATTAATTATGTATTTTACTTTTAGTAATTATTACTGCTACATGTGTTTATTAGAGAGAAATTGAATATTAATATGTAATTATTCTTGCAATTCCGTTAATATATAATGAAAACTGTGAATTTAGAATATGTGTGAGTAGAGATAGATAATTGTAAGGTTAATTGTATATTAACATTACACTTAGACAATTATTATCAAACATATGATCTATTATTTTAATCATTATCAAAATTAAAATAGAATTAACATAATTTTTTTACTAGAATGATACTTCTATTATATTAAAAATAAGATATGTCCATACTTATATACTTCATTATTTATAAAAAAATATAAAAGAATTTTTATTATTTAGTTTTATTTAATTTATGTAAGTCATTTGGAGGGTAGTAAACCTACAATTATTGAGGATGAGTTAGAGTATTAATTTGGAAACCCCATGTTCTTAGTCAATTTTCGATACACCAAATATATCAAAATGGGAGTGGGATTATCACCCGTACTTGTGACTATAATTTTTTATTTATATTTTTTCTTGATAAAAAGAAATTGCTAAAATGCATAGAATCATTGGATGCACACCCACCATTTATTATATTTTATGCTACATACACCACCAAAATTCGTTGTGGGGCTGATAACCGACATTGAAGAGTAACCACAATATTCTAAATTCCCACTTCTAGATATCGCCGGTGGAGGAGAAGTTATCGTCACTTCTAATACATATAAAATAGTTTTTTGGTTTTTGGTAATCCATAATTTGTTTGGCTAGCAATTGTTGTTTTGAAAAGTGCTAGGAGCATGAAAGAATTAACCTCGTAGAAGGTAAATGAAAAAAAAAAAAAAAAACAAGAAAA
>Ga0209700_102308_pt1 | contig 38922 bp, 25 predicted proteins | sample SiratroredBW_FD_187528 | JGI IMG/M metagenome (GOLD analysis project Ga0209700, IMG submission 187528) | Root nodule microbial communities of legume samples collected from California, USA - Siratro red BW (SPAdes) (version 2) | ecosystem: Host-associated > Plants > Roots > Nodule | place: USA...
ATATATATATATATATATATATAGAGAGAGAGAGAGAGAGAGAGAGAGAGAGAGAGAGAGAGAGAGAGAAGAAAAAACAATTAAAAGGGAGCAGATATAATCATGAGATGGAGAAATTACCGAAGGTGCTTGAAGATTAGGTAAACAATGAGACCAATGTTGAGACGCTCATTATACGTAGGAACAATTACACTGTACTTGTTCTTTTGCTTCTGGCGTTGCCCATCCATTCCAATCAGAACTTGGGCCAAATTTCAACGCAGCGAATTCAACGTACTAACACACAAAAAATATGAGATTCAGAAAAATCAACATCTTTATGCGAAGAAATAGAAGGTCGTTTTATAATGTTTTGGAGAAGAAGTATTCATCACACTGAAGCATCAAATTGGCATGTCAATAGATAAAATCAACGATCTAACGAGATGTGATGGAAATTAATTACACTGTTTAACAACATTCATGACGCGGTCGCGAAAGGAATAATTGAATCAAAAGATCATCTCAGTAAATTTAAACCATCAATAAATCGCTACGCAAGAGTACAGAGACTGAAATGCGAATAACGGCTCTGAAATTCGTCGAAACGAACGGAAATTGGATAAGGCTCCTCTTTTTCGACAAGATCCAAAATCTCGGTTGCAGAAGAAGAAACCAATTTAAAAGCATGCAAACGATTTTCTCGATGATTGAATCCAACACGAACAAACTCCTTCACAGGATAATTGTGATTAAAGAAAGATAAAGCGAAAGTGAAATAGATGAACTAACCTAAAGACGGCGTAGAACAAACACTTCAGGGGCAGCAGCTTCAGGCGACGGCGAACAATTACACGAAAGCAAAGGGCACCAAGCAGCGTGTCAACTGCAACAAACTTTTTATTCGTATTTAAATTTAAATTAAATTATAATTTTAATAGTATTTTTAAAAGAAAAAAATAGTTATTTTATAAAACAAAATTTATATTTCTCCCCCTTTTTCATATTGTTATGGTATTAAAATATAAACAAAATTTATTTCTTATAGAAAACATAGAAGACATAAGTATTTTTCCGATTATAACTTATTGTCATTAATATATTTGATTCAATATTATTTTTAATTGTAAATTAATAGATCTGATAAGAAAAATAACATATCAAAATATAAAGTTTATAGATGAAAACATATGTTTTTAGAAAATTAAGTTTGTGTTAGAAAAAAAAAACAAAATAAAGCTATTATATTTATATGATTGTGTCTATAATGTGATGTTTAACTTAAAATATTTAGATTAGAAATAACAAAAATTAATTAAAATGAAAATATTTTGGATAGTTATACACAGTTATTAAATTTGGCTTTAGAAATATCGCTGAAAAGTATAATTTATTTAGATAGGATATGTGTTAAATGAAAATAAAAGAGAGGAAGCTTTAACTAATAAATTGAAAAGAATATTAAATTAAAAAAAAAATTGACGGTTCTAAAAACATATTTAGAATATTAATATATTGTTAATCGGTCAATTTTGAAAATAGCATGAGAAAAAAATAATTCAATAAAAAGAGTTAGTGTCGTTTACCTCTTTAAAAATGTTTTGTTTCACTTTGAAAAACACTAGTACCAATTGGTACTAATTAAATGCAAAACATAAAAATGAGAAACAATTGTTGCTTTAAATAAATTTAACCATGACAGATTGAAAAGATTTCAAAAGAAAAACACACATGAACAAAAGTTGTTAGTAATATAGGTGAAAGTATGACAAACTAGAAAAAAGAATTTTAAGGAAGCTTGAGATTATTCATATGGAGAAAGAATGTGGTTCGTAGTAAAGAAAGATAACGCTTACTTAATGTAGTTACGAAATTTTTTAAAAGAAATTATACTTTTTATTTAATATATCACATAATAAATATATTACTAAGTTTTTAAGGTAAAGTAACAGAACGTCTAATATATCTCATTATAAGAAAATATTTTTTAAATGCAATATCTCCAGCAAGCTAATTATATCATAATAATAGAAATTTTCTTTCTTTCTTTATATATATATATATATATATATATATATATATATATATATATATATATATATATATTATGAATGAAGGAAGATGGTTACAGACTATTCTAATTATCTAACATAAAGTTTACACAAATAATGTTTCTTTAAAAAGATTTATTATTAATTTATTTAACATGCATACATAAATTTAGAAACAAAACTTTTACGTTTATATAAAATTAACTCCTCAACGCAACATTCATATTCCAAATACAATCACAATATAAAAATATGTAACCAGTATAAGCATGGTATTATACAAATTCATATAAAATATTCATAATTTAGTATTCGTTACATATTCAACCCATTATATTCAATTCGTTTTACTAGTTAAATATATATATATATATATAAACAAAACCCTTAACTCCGTATAAAACTTTCTCCTTAACATCCACTACAACAAATATAAGATACGCTTTCATGCACTAAGATCAATATATAATTATACACAAAGTAATCTTAATGCTCATCCAATAGATTATATTTAATCAATATTTTTATTTAAATATATATATCATGATTAACAAGATCAATATCTTTTATATAATTTTTTTTAAAATAATCTATTATTAATTTATTAATATGTATGAGTTTATTTCGTAAGAGGAATACGATGGAGAAGTGTCAAGAAGACTTGAAATGTTTTCAAAACTATCATTATAATCAAAATCTGAAATATGATGCATATTCGCAAATGTAACATTAACATTAACATTAACATCTATTTCAGAATGAGACTTATAAACAATTTCATGTTGTTAAGATTTATCACCCTCACGATTATTTGCTGAAACTTTTGACACAAATTGTTGCTTGATTTTTAAATATTTGTCATTATGCTCCTCCTGCTTACAACTCTTGTAAGAAGAAAGCTCATGACCTATCAATTTGCAAAATAAACAAAAAAGAGGAAGTTGTTCATATTTTATATATGCTATAAAAGCAAAATCAAGACACTCCACTAAAATTTGTTGAGACAAGATAGACAAAGATAACATCCACTAGGACTTGGGAAAGAAACATCTTAATTTTTTCATAGTGTAATCATCTAATGCTAAACGTGCAATTGTGAAAATTGCCTTTAGCTACCAATATTCCGTATGTAAGCCATGCACACATACACGACAATGTGTCTTAGTTAGTTTCATAAAAGTAGAAACAAAACATTTGGTCAATGCAACTTGGGAAAGAAAACATGGAGACAAACTCTAGGAACGAACAGTCAAGACGTGTCTCATATCTTCAAGAGATGAAAGTTCAAACTCATAAAAACCCTTACCTAAAGAAATACTTTCTACAATGCTAAAAGGCTTCATACCATACACAACTTCTTACAGAGATTCATATGTGTGAGAGGTTTATCTCTTTTTCGACCATGTAAATAATTTTTGAATTCATCCAGTCCTGCCAAATACACCTATTCAGAGATTTGGATAGAGACCAAATCACCCTTGTTGCATAGAGATGAAAGTTGAGAAAGAGGAATATTACAAACATTGTTAAAAATATGTGCAAATGTTTTTTGTTGTCCCAAGCATACTTAACCAACAACTTAGAAACTCCATAATCTTGAAGGCACCCCAATGTATAAGGAAACTTGTAGAAGAAGAGCCCATGTAGTCAAGAAGCAAAGGAAATGCAAAGAAGCCAAAATTGTTCCAAATAGCTAAACTCAAAAGTAGAGGTTGTGCTAAGAAACAAACCATCCATGCACAAAATGTCGAGAAAAAACATCAACAAGGAACACGCTTCAACCATTCGACACATCAACCCGCAGAGAAAATAAATGCAAGAAATTGCACACCACTAGAACAAAAGAGTACAAAACCAAAAATGGCAGACCAACTATTAGCACAACATCACACACCAAACATCCACCGCCACTGAAGAAAGAAACAACTCCACGTGTAAAGCCAAAACACAATGTAGAGCCAAGAGTCACAAAGCAAACCCCAAGACCATAAAACCAAACCAAACTTCCATGCATCCGGACACAAACAACACCCCAATGCTTAGTGTGATATGCTTTCTATGACATCTCTTTTTCTAATATAATATATTAGAAAATAAACATCTTTCATTCCAATAAACGAAGTGTGTTGCAGCGGAAAAAATTAGAATGAAATTTATATAAGAATAACTTTGTCTATTAGAATTTATAACTTGGTTCATATAAGTTATACTAAGGTAGAATTTTCTAATTCTAAAGAGAACCAAATAAGAATATCAGAAGTGTATACGATATTGAAATGACTCAAGTAGTATATTAGATAATGATAGACTATTAATTGTATCAATTAAATGTTTTCCTTAAGAAGAATAGTTGGATAAGATGAAGATTCTTATAGAAAAATTGGTAGTAGTGCTTGAATTATATAAATATATATAGAATAGAAGAATCTATATATAATAAGTGAATATGACATGTTAGACGAAAGATTGTATTCACACTAGATAATGAATTCTTCTGAGTTACAGTTTATACTTATGGTCTTACAACATTTAAGTTGCAATATCACACCATAGTCTCTAGAAGATTAGGTCGAGACACAATCTATTAAAGGATCAGAAAGTCTCCGTCTTATTGTTTAGTTTTAGTCCATAGATCAAAAACAAGGAAATAGGAAAATGAGATATATATACATATGAAAAAAAATATTGTATTGATTTTTATTAAAAACCAATTGACAAAATTTCAAGAAGATATCTCCAATAGTTCTTAAATCATAATACACTCATTCCAAATGTTTGTAATGTCCATTCTGTATATCATCAAAACAAATACTTAGGAAATAATATTCACTAAACATTTGGATGAAAGTCATTATCACTATCATTCTTATTATCTTTAGTTATACTACAAAGTAACATTGAGAATGATACTTGTCCTTTCCTAGGACTGGGGTGTGCTTGGTGAAAAGGGAGGTGCGAAGTATAATTCTTTTATCTAAAGATGGGCCAAATGGTATGGGCCTATTAATCCTTTATTTAAACGTTAATCTTATTTCAAAAAGAAATGTGGACCTACTAAATAATAATAGTAATAATAATAGTAATAATAATAATAATAATAATAATAATAATTTTTAAGATTAATTTGTTAAGATTATTAAAACCAACTCCATATTTATCAAGTATTATGAACAACAACTTAAAGGTCAAGTTAAATAACTAATATTGAAATATTTAGTTGGGCTACTCATCCATTAGTTAATATTTAGTACTTGAATGCAGGTGTTTAGAAAAATAACAATTTTATAAAACAAGATGGTTCTTAGTAAGTAAGAGAACTTTTATTTCCATTAGCCAAAAGTGATAAAAAACCTCAATGATTAGAATAAATTGGTGGCCACCGTGAGGTAGGTAAACTTTTCCTATTCCCATTATACAAAACTTGGGAGAAAACCTTGGTCTTCGAAATGAGAAACAATAGACAACCCACATCTAATAGAGGAAATATCCCCCGAACATGGAATGCATTAAATTTGAAATTTTATTTTAGTTGATAGACATTAAGTTTGAAATTTATTTTTATGAATAATCAAAGGACAACACTCTTTTTCCTTGAATTTTTTGATAATTTTTTCTCAAGATTTTTAATGAGGTCACACATATCAATAATTATGTGCCAAAAGGATTATTATAATTTTAATTTTATTATTATTACTTTTATTATTATTTTATTATTTTAATTATTATAATTATTATTTATAACGAGTGTGATTGATAAAATATTTTTTTATAATTTTTTATTATAATTATTATTTTATTATTTTGATTACTATAATTATTATTTATAATTTTATTATGATATTTAGTTTTTAAATTAATATGATTAGTACTTTATTTTTATAACTATCTTAATTTTAATATTCTTTTATAATTTGTTTATTAATATTTTATTATTATTATTACATTATAATTTTATTAGATTTATTATTATTTTAGTAATAATAATAATTATTTGTATTATATTATATTATATAATTATTATATTTATTTAATCATAATATAAATAAAAAACTATGAATAATAAAAGTTAATTTTATAAAAATATAATAGAAAATTTTAACTTTCTTCGCAAGTCCTCATACTCATGGGAAGAAAAAATAACCTAAATAGTTTACCTGGTTTTGTGTTATTTATTAAGATTTTATGTCTTGATTTTCCAACTTTCACTCGCTTTTAAACTTTTTTTTGGCAAATCAATCTTTTGAAACAAATAGATCTTTAGTGAGTAGAAATTTGAATCATTACATAAATTACTAATAATTATTCATCTAATCTAAACCAGCATCATCTGTTCTTTTTAATAATCTTCACTTTCTATATTATCCAGTATATCCTTTGTAGAACTTAACTATTCAATTTTCATTTAATAGATTAATAATAATCATGATCATCTAAGAAGATATACCTCTATGTTTATGATCTTTTGTATGTTCCCCCATATTCTATTTTTCATTAATATGAGATTTGATTTTTAAATATTTTTTTAATGGTTAAGTATCATGAGGTCTTCCTAATAATTATATAAATACAAATTGATATTTGATATTACATGAGAAATAAATTTATAATACACTGGATCATAATACCAAAATTTTTAGGATGTTATACTTTTTCCTCTAACATGTTGGAGATATCTTTGGCTACATATCGCACTCATATTCTTGAAGATCATCTTAACCCCATATCAACCCTTGAATCCAACTCCTTTCATTCAATGTTTCTCTTTGCTTACAACTTTTTCCCTCAAGGTTTCCAATTATAACTTCCTCTCTTCACTTGTGTTTTTCTCTTCGCTCATGGTTTCCGAATATGCTTTTCTCTCTTCACTCATATTTTCTCTCTCTCAACACCTCCAACTATGACTTCCTATTTCATTCGATTTTCTCTTTGCTCAAGCGTCTGACACTACGGCTTCTTCTCTTAGGTTTCCGGGTCTTCATGGCTTCATTTCATGTTTTTAGTTTTAATTTTCATAGTTATCTCATCATCAAATCATAAATAGGAAAACAATTAAAAAACAACGTCATAGGGGTTCATAAGTTTTTACAGATATTGGGTCTATGTATATCAATGTTCTTAGAATGACTGACCAAAGAGTAGATAAAAATATTATTATTTTATTAGATATCAGAATGAGCCAGGGCATTGAAACGCGTCTTTATACACACGCATGTACTTAATTAATTAATATAGGTAAATTTCTAATTAAAAAAAATAATTTAATTAATTGAAGAAAAAAATATATGTAATTTAATTTTATGTATAGCGGAAACTCGTTTAAAAAACAAGTTAAAGTATCGTGATTTTATCTATAGATATTTTTTCCTCGACTTCATTGTTTTCGTCATCTATATTTTTGCCATCCTAACTTTTTTTTTTCGTTTTTTTTTCGTGTTTCCCGCCTTTCTTAAGTTTGGACTCTGGAGTTAGAAGCCGTTATAAAGTTAATTCGAACAAGCAGTGCCCGTTTCCATGTTCATTTTCTTTTAAGCCAAACGCTGGATTCTCTCTCGTTTTTTTCCACTCATCACAACCTAACAAAAACATTATCACAGTCTATCGTCAATCTCATTCATTCAGTTGCCAAGAAATCGAAAATCCGTACCTTCTCTTACCTCTCTCGTCTTCCGGATTCCGTCTCCATTGAGTTCTCTACGCTTCACGGATATGTAAGTTGCGCATTTCTTCGCGAATCTCAACATTTCGTGCAATTCTCAGCTGCAATTACGGTAATATTTTATTAAGTTTGATGTCTATGAAGTTCAGCTAATTTCAGTTATTGAACGCTCATTGATTCGGCTATACTTGATTTGTGATAAGTTTGTTTTAAGTTTTATGCAAATATAGTGTAACAATCATGCATTTACCTCCGTTTATTTTCATCTCATGCGATTATTGGAACACTCGTAAATCTAGCAAACTGCAGTTGCTATATCTGTTTTGTAATGTTTACGATTGATGATCTATTGCCGAACAAATTTCTGATTTAGGAGAATTAGCCTAAAGAGTGTTCAACAACGTTAAAAAATGGTTAAAATGCCGGTTCATCGAAAATCATTTTGTGAATTAAACTCATATTAAGTTAGAAATATGCTTGCCAGGATATCTGCTATTGTAATTTCCTTTATTCTTTTATTATCGTTAGTTGTTAGTGATTGGTATTTTCATGGATTATTTTCAGAAATGCTTGATTGATTCATTCTTTATCTTCTTAGTCACAAGAGTGGCCAAGTAACTTGTATGGTTAGATATTTTTATTCCCTACTTTTTAATTTGAATATGGCGATTTTGTATTGGCTGTGGTGTAGACAGAAACTTTGTCAATCTTAAGGAATGGCAGAACAACACAAGGAATCCTCACCTGCAGATTCAAAGGAGAAAAAATCATCACGAGGTTTTTCTCTACATTATTTTTTACTTCTATGATGTAGTGAGTATATTCTTTCTAGTTCTTTTTCGGAAACAAGTAATAACAGTATGAGAGGAAGGAATGGATGATCTCAGAATTGATTGCATATGAAAGTGCATTAAGTTTTTTAATAGAATTTACTAGTCAGCATTGTTTTGGAATTAGTGTGTTGATGGTTCATAGAAGTTCGATAAGCATAGCAATTTATTGCAGTTCATTTATAGCGTTCTTAAGGGCTACTATTTTTTTATTTTTTATTATTTTTTTTAAATTCATGTATTCCTTATCCTAAATAATGATGCAAGATTCTAGGTGCTTGCAACTTCTTGTAAATTTGTAGGATTGCATTCTCACCTAGTCCATGGGAAAACCAAACATTTTATTCTCTTGTGGTTGAGTAAGAACAACAATAAGGATATATGCAATTATTACCAATTTCTTTACAATTTTCAATTCAAATAGGTGATGAAATTGGAAAGGAATTTCTTAGCTCCTGGAAGTCCATGTCAATGGAAGATGATGATGCACTTGACTTTGGCTTTGACACTGTTTCTAAAGGAAAGAAGAAGCCATTTGACTTTGAAAAAATGTAAGTCTTCCTAACTTACTAAAAACAATTTAGGTTCTGAAAAGGGAAATATAGACGGCAAGGGTGCTGTTATTGGTTTCGTTCTGAATCATCTGTTTCAAAATGCTTTTAGTTTGACAGGTTCGATATTTTACACCTAAACTGAAGAAGGGTGATATAATAAATTAAAAGTTCATAAAGTGTAGTTTTTTACTTATCTATAGTGATTTTGATGTTTTATGTGAAAATAGATTTTCATTTAAGCAACAGATTACCATGATACACATGTGCTTACGTAGTACAGTTTTAACTTACGACTTTGTAGTTCCTAATTTGATGTGTTTCAAATAATCCTTGTTAGGGACCTTAATTTTAATCTGGATGGTGAGTTTGACAAGATATCATCATTTAAGTTGGACATGTCTGATCTTGATTTTACCTGCCCACCAAAGAAGAATTCCCAGTCTAAGGATAAGAAAGGAGAAGCTTCTGGTGCAAAAGGGGGAAAGAAAGATGAATTTAATTTCAGCTTTGATTTTAATGAGTAAGTGGGTGAAAATATTTGAGGCTGTAATCATTTAATGCACATATTTGTTAGTTTTGGTTTCTGAAGCATCAGTTGAGTGATTTGAAGGTATATGTCTATTCTTAAAATTTTGTATCTTTTTAATGGCATAGGTTGGATAGCTTCAATCTTGATTCGAGCTTCATGCAAGCAGATACTTCCAGCAGTAATCCAAGAGAAAAGGTAGTAAATAACGAAGGAAGTGATGAAGAAGGTGCTAAAAGGCCTAAAACCAATAATGATGAAGGTGCTAAAAGGCCTAAAACCAGTAATGATGAAGGTGCTCATGCATCTAATGGTAGCACGGCTGTGAAGTCCCATGCACCAGAGGGGGTTGAAACTTTTAAGGTTGAGACTATGGTTGGTAGCCCAGGGAATCTAGTTTCCAAACAGGATGGTTCTGTTTCCAAAATTTCTTCCTCTGGGAATCTTGACACCCAAGAAAGAGACTTACCTGAGAAGGCAAATTTAACAGAATCAGTATCTGAGCAGGTGATCGATATGCCATGTTCTCAGTCAGTAGGTCAGAGTGATTCAGAACAGCACACTATCTCAGATCAGCATACAGAGGTTATTTCATCCGGAACAAGAGTGAGTAGTGTTTCTGGAGATAAACAAGAAATTGATCATAGCACAACATATCAATGTACAGAAATGTTTTCTTCTGGAACCAGAGAAATTAATGTTTCGGGTGACACGCAAGACATTAATGATAAGGCATTAAATATGAAACCTGATACTGTTGACTTACAATTGGAGCATTCCTCCCCACATCACATCACTAAGTCAGATAACAGTGTTGGAGAAGCAATTACTCTAGGTAGAAATGCCCAAGGTGTTACTAAGGACCCTCAGCTAGAAAATAGGTATACAAGTTATGAAAATATTAATAAATCTGATGTCTTGAAGAAGATTTCATGCGACAATGACAACAAAGAAAATAAAGAAACAACTTCAGTGTGTCATTTGGCTCCTGCAAGCAGGTAAAATTATTACGATCATTTTACTATTGTGTCTTTGTGAATGTTATACTATAGTTTCTTTCAGTTATTAGCTGAGTTTCTGACAATTCTGTTCGGTAAGGTAGCAGGCATGGTTCTTTTTTTCTTCACATGTATACTGTTTTACGATTTCACTCATTTGATGCAGTAAATCTGTAGTGGAAAAGATGGTGTTGATTAAAGATAATAAACCCCATGATATGCAGTCAAGTATGTTTAGCACATCAGAGGGCAACAGATCTTTAAAACAACCTTCATCAACGGTTGGGACCAAGGGTATTTCCCTTGGCAACAAAAAAAAGGCTGACACGGTCCTTGGATCCATCACTCAAAAACGGTGTGTTATGGTTGTGAAACTATTATAGTTAATGCCGTACAATAGTAGAATGTCTGATTTATATCTCTTAACAGGGAGAACTTGAGGTCAAAAGACACAAGATTTGGAAGCAAAATGGCAGGTGATTCCCTCACAGAATCCGGCAAACTAATGAAGGATGCTGCAGCATTGCTTGGTAATAAAGATGATCTTAGAAGTAGTAGCGATACCAGGTAATAGTATGTTCCTGGAAATCTAGAAGTTTCGTACTTTATAGTGACTATTTTCCACTAGCTGCATAAATGATATTTTGGCAGAAGTTAGATTGTTACTTCATTGTAATGAATGTGACTGTTACTTCTGATCATGCTCAGGGAGGGCATTGTTTCTGATGTTACACCATGTTCCGGAACGTTGGCAGGAAATAGACAATCATTTTGTGAAGAAGTAAATAACAGCAAGATCACAGTTCTAGAAAGTGCATTGCCAAACAAAGATGTTAATATGTCGAGGTAAGGCAACTTCGTGTAAAAGATATGATTTGATCTTAATAAATATGGAAATATGTACAACCATGATTATCCAATCGAAATTCGAATCATAAATTTTTTATTTATTTTGAATCGTAAGATAGATGATAAATAAACTTATGAATCTAAGAGATAAAGTAAAAAATATTTTTGTATAGAAAAGTAAAAGAATAAAAATATAATAACACTTATACAGTAATTTAAAGAATATTTTTTTTTTCCTAAGAGATAAAATAAACAAAACCTTAAATTATAATGATTTTTTTTATAGAAAAGTAAAAAAAAACTTAAGAAAAAAAAGAATATATGGCATATTAAATATTATCTCTATAATACTTCCTAAAGTGCAAAACTATTCATGGACTTTAGTCACCCCGTTCGTCTTCGCTCTTTGTCTTCTCTCCTCATCTTCTTCCCTATTGTGTTTCTTCATGATTTTTCATTTCTCGTGCCGTCATCATGAGTCATGTGCGACGGGAGTTGAATTGTAAATCACACGATTTAGATCCTATTCACCCAATTCAAGCTATGGTCTAACTAAACTGTGTACAACTGATAATTAGAAATTCTCCATTAGTAGGTTTCCCGTTTTGCTTAGGAGAGCCTTGCTCTATGAAAACTTGCTTTGCCTTTAAATTCAGTTATTTTAATTTTCAGACTGCATGCATATCTGAAAGTATGATATTACAGCTAGGTTTTCCTATTCTTTTTTTCCATCTCTTTATATATCTAAATCCTTGTTTTTTTAATATCTCTTGAACTCGATTTTAGCAAGTATATATATTTTGAAGATTTTCTTGTAATTTACTAGTTTAAACAAACTTGTTATATATTCAACGCGTTTATCATATCGTCTAACATGAAGCCGCTCAGGAGTTCTATTGTACAATGTAACTTTTACTAACCATAGTTAAATCACTTAAATCAAAGATAAAACATATAATTCAAATTACAATAAGACATTGAATTTTGTTATACAAACAGTCTTATCAAACTATCTATCATTAGAAAGTATACGTAATTGTATAAAACATTGTTAGATCATTCAAAATACGAAAAAACTATTTAATTAGTTTTTATTATCATTAAAATATAAAAATATATATTTCACACGATTTTCTGATTGTTAAATTGTTTGGTGTCTCAACAGACGTCTAGGAGTTTAATAAATTTTCTAGACATATCGTTTACATCATTCAGGATCTCAACAAAAACAATTTTCTCTCTCAAAAGAGTTTAGAAAAAAAAAAAAAAAAACTTTAGAGACTACCAATTTATAACTCAATTGTTATTCTCTACTCCTTATAATAAAAGCTTGCTCAGACTAACAACAACCAACATCAACTCATTTTACACAAGGTACTTATATATTGGGAACAATTATAGCAATTTTAGTGAATCATGCCACTAATCATTCAAAGAGAATACATCACAAGTGACATGTTCTTCAGACTAATATATTGAGTCAAAATGTAGACGATTTTTAAGGTGATAGACGTTTTTGGTAGGCATCGAGTAGTTTGCACCAAACATTAATCAACACCTTCCCTCTGAGTGAAGTCTCTAGCCATCAATTTTGCTTTAAGTTGTCCTTGATCAATTCTAAGAATTCCATCCTTTTGTTTGAAAATCCATTTCTAACTGACATATCTATAACCAGTTGGTCTATGTATTAGACTCCAAGTACTATTCTGATGAAAAGTGAATTCATCTCCTCCATGGTGTCTAACATTGATTTTTCTCTTTACTTGCTAGAGTAGATGATATGCTTGTGGGCTCATTTCTAGAACCTTACTAGCAACTACTAAGGAGATTACAATAAGATCTACATATTCATACCTTGCTGGAGGTTTGATCGTATTAGCTTATTATCCTTCAATTTAATCATTTGACTATTTTTCTACCAAATCGTCTGCAACATTAGATTGTAGAAAATCAGATGGTCTATTAGTCTCTTCCTCAATGTTAGCCTTCTCAGTCTCGTGACTACTCCCAGACACACATTTTGGAAATTTTGGCTTAGAAGCCATTTTAGTTTCATTGAAGACAATATTTTTGTTGATAATATACTTCTTGAATCTTGGCTAAGACACCACAGTCTATATGCCTTCACACCTTCCAGATATCCTAAAAACATGCATTTAAGAACCCTTGTTTCTAGTTTTCCTTGCCTAATGTAAGCACAAACAAGCTAACAAAGATTCTCAAATTCTGAAGCTTAAGAGAATGATTTGATCAAATTTCCTCGGTCTTCTTCAAATTCAAAGTAGTTAAGGGACATTTGTTGACCAGGTAGGCATCATCAGTTGTAACATAAGCCCGAAACGCTATTACAACTCCAACACTTAACTACATACATCTCACTTGTTGAAAAATGGTCCTATTGAACCTTTCTGCTTGGCCATTTTGTTGGTGAGCCACTGTCAAACACCTTGCCATTCATCCTTCTTACAAAAATTGTTGAATATTTCTAAACAAAATTCAAGACCATTATTTGATATGAACCTCTTTACCATCTTCCTAATTTGGTTCTCCACCAGATGCTTCCAAATTTAAAGTTCTCAAATGCTTCGTGTTTTGTCAGATCCATAACTTACTTGAATAGTCATCTATTATTAACAGGAAGTACTCAGTGCTAAAGTGTGAAGGACTAGCATATAGTCTTCACATATTAGCATGAACATAGTCTAGAATCCCCTTTATTTACTGTTTTCCAACACTAAATTTGACCCTACAAGCTTTTCCGCTAATGCAATGTTAGCAAAATTTTAACTTATGAACTGTGTCATTGCCAAACAAATATGAAATCTACAACTCATCCAAGCTTTTCTCACTTACATGACCTAACCATCTATTGTAGACAAGATGGTCTACTCATAGATGCTAAAATATATACAATAATATAGGTCGTTCTTCCTCATGTCCTTCATCACAACCGTAGATCCTTCATCACTTTCATCACCCTATTTCTCACCCTTGAATACATATCTCCTCTTCTCAAACTTACCAAGGGATATTGGATTTCTTTTCAAATTAGTTACATACCTATCTTCATTTAACAACTTCTCGGTTTTGTCATACAATTTGAATTTTAAAGTTTCAATCAGTTATCTTATAAGACTTGTTATCGCTAAGAAGAACATATCTCTTTCAAGTTTTGTAAAAAGTTGGACCCATAAACAATTATGAGTCATGTGGAATGAACACCCTAAGTCCATTATTCACCTAACATCATTGGTATCGTGAGACTTCATTATAACTTCAGATGATTCATAATTGTGTTTACTAGAGCTACATCACAAAACCCAGACGATGTATCAAAATTGTTAACCTTCTTCCTATTAAGAGAAACCTTTTTCTGTCATCTTGGTTAAAGCATAGACAATTTATTCATGAGAATAAATCATTTTGAGGACAAAATAATACTAAGTTTTGAATATTATTGAAGTTACTTTGTGTAAAGCAAAAGGTAAAAATTCATATGATCAGATGACAACTCTAGATAAAGTTCTAAGACAAAAAGCCATAGAGAATGTTTATGTACGAGACGCACGAAGACTTTTGCAAGACACTTAAAAGCTATGAAAATGAAGTGAAATACATAAGAAGGGAGACTTGAATTGTATATTAAAACTTTTAGTAGTTTTATGTAAAAACAACTTCATATTAAAAACTATTAGACAAAGTTTAATTGGACAGACTCATTGTCAAGATATTTTTTGTAAATCTAGTTTAAAAGATTGATCGTTCAATAATGTGCAACCTAAGAGTGTTGAGAGTAAAGAAAGATTTATGCTTAATTTTTTACATTGGTTTGTCTGTTAACCAAGATTATGTCTAGTTTTTGATCAAGTTTCACTAAGCAAACTCTTGCTGCAAATACAAGACAAGTTTCACTAAAAGAGGTATAGCGTCCTAAGGCGGATACAATAGAAGATTCACTCTTCTAGATTGCTAAAGAATACAACAATATTCTATCAACGAGCGAGGTTTACGATAAGATTTTCTTAAACGTTCAAAGGATTATTCAGGAGTAAAAGTTTGTAAGCTTGTAGGTTTTTAAACTTTCTTCTACAAAGATATCTTCTATTTATAAAGAAGTGGGAGGAATAGTTGTTGCAAATCCTTTTCTAGTTATTGAGATATTTCAAAAAGTTCTTTGTTCCTTACTAACGTCTGTCCTCGTAAACGTTTGCATTAAATGATCTTCATGCAACATATAATGCAAACTTCCATTTAAAGAAACAATCTGAAACACAATATATCTTATTAGCCTAAGTTAGATTACTTTTATCTCATCTTGAGTAAAAGTTAGGACCTTATGAGGCACATGAACTATGCAAAGGTGACTGATTGTACTTCTTGAAAAGTTGTTGGCATAAAGTAGCTTTTATACACTCTTAGAAATCTTCTGAAGGTGACATTCTTTGTGAGATTTTCTTGGTGGTCAGATGAAAGAACATTATTTGAATACACACATGAATAGAGATAGATGAATTTGAGATTATATTATTTGAAATTCAAAAACTCAGTGAGCTCCGAAGCTTTACAAGCAATGTAAGAAAAACAGAGTCTAAGACTCCTTTAGAGAGAAAGAATCTCTTCTAACCAATTTCTAACAAAATATCCCATTATCCTTCTCCCTACTATCCTCTCTCCTTAAATACCGCACTCGACACTACACGTCCATCACGCCATCTCACCCATTCCCTAACTAATGGCCCCACTCTCTTTCTCCTAGTATAGACATATTCTAGGCCTTTTAGTCTTGTCAAGTATATTAGGCCCATCAACATCTTTTTGGTGCCTAGGAGTCCTATCATTGCCTCCCCTTGACAGAGCAACCTTGTCTTCAAGGCTGATATCTGGAAATTGGCTACGCAATAGAGCTTCATTACAAGTTGTATCCTTTATGCTTCTGCCTTTCCATTTAACTAGCCATTGCTTAACCAAGTGGCCGCCCTGAAGTAACTAAAAATGCCTTAGGCTCTTCAATCTCATCTAACTCCTTTTCCAACTCGGCTAGTAAGGATGATTTCGTAGCATAATCTTCCACAAATTTCTTTAATTGGGAAATATGAAAAACAAAATGAATTTTCGTTGTGTTTGGTAACTGTAGCTTGTAAGACATAATCCAAATATTGCCGACTATAGGGAATGGGCCAAAAATCCTCAGAGCCAACTTTTGATTAATTCTTTGTGCTACTGTTTGCTGTCGGCGAGGCCTTAATTTGATGAACACCCACTCTCCAACTTCAAATGCAAAATACCTTTTTTTATCAGCATACTTTTTCATCTATTGTTGAGCAAGTAACAAATGATGCTTCAATTGTCTCAAAGCCCCATCTTTCTACACAAACTCCTGTGCTACGACCACTACCCTTGTCTTTCCAAGTGAGAATCGTATTAACGGAGAGAGTTTCCACCTATATTGTAGATCCACGAAAAGTAGTGTTATACCACAACTTAGCCCATGACACCCAATATGACCAAGTTTTCGGTTGTTATGAAGCAAAACATAGTAGATATGCTTCCAAACGTCGAGTCATTACCTTAGTTTGACATCGGTCTTCGAATGATATGAAGAGCTCATTTTTAAGGTTATACCCTATAGCTGAAACAATTTCCTTCCAGAATAGACTATTGAACAATAGATTCGTCTCACTCATAATAGATTGAGACAAGGTTATCAAACTCGAGAGTCTACATAAACTCGTGAAGGGTTTGTAAACTAGACTCGTAGGCTCGTAAGAGTCTATTTCATTAAAAAAATTCAATAAAAAAAACAAATATACATAATAATAATTCCACAATATTAAAATAAATAAATTCAAACAATGTATAACAATAAGATAAAACTAAATAACAAAAAAATACTAATGTTATCAAGTTTAATCTCTTTAATTTAATATTCTAATGAAATAATTTCCACTATCTTTTTCATCACCATTTGTCACCATCAAATTCTTGTCCGGATGATTCATTATCTAATTTAAGCAAAGTGATATTTGAATTTGAAAATGCATCCATTAAGGCAGTAGTTACATTTCATCTCTCAGTGTCTAATAATTTGAAACCACTCTCTACATTCTAAAATTTAGAACACTGCAGAAAAATGCAATTGCCCTCTCAATTTGCATTTTATTCCAATCAGTCACAGTTCACATTAAAAAGAAATCAAACTTAATTTTAAAATATAACTCATCCAAAACGGATCTTGCAAGACCAACAAGTGAGATGCGGCGGAAAGACGTGGTGCAAGCGTGACAGCGAGACGCGGATGCGAAAGCGACGACGAGATGCACGAGCGAGCACGACGATGAGCATGACGGCTAGGGGCGCGAACGGCGAGGCTTGCAAATGACGAGGTGCACGGCAGTGAGACTGTACGAAGAGACAGTGGTGACACTGTGTGAAGAGATGACGGTGAACCCTTATTTAAAATGCAAGAAAACTGCGTAGGTCTTTTGAACAGGTTCAAAATCCCTAAGTTATGGGTTGTTTTGGAGCCTTTTTCTTCACTTGATGACAAGGTGCTATACTCGCGATTTTGGGCGAGTCCACTGTGTTTCCGAGTCCATCGAGTTTACTAAAAAACGAGTTTACTCGAACAAGTTTGCAAATCAACTTGCGAGTTTTAATTGAGGTATGCTGTGTAGTCGAACTATCTCCTTAGCAATACCTCTACTACCTTTCTAGAAATATAAATGCCCATATTTGGACAATCTGTCCACTACTGCAAAAATCACGTCATATTCTTTTAATTTTGGAAGTCCTGTGATAAAAATATCCTTCCAAATGAGATATGGGATGAGAAGTGGTTGCAATAATCCCACCAGAGAAGATGCTGAATATTTTTGCGTTGGCACACTTTTGACAAAATCCTGTACTGCCTTTTTCATCCTGAACCAAAATAAATTTCCAGCCACCCTCCTATAGGTTCGTAAGAACCCCAAATGTCCCCCAAGAAGAGATGAATGAAATTTCGCTAGCATGTCTGGTATTAGAGTAGAATTGGTTGCTAAAACCAGCCTGCCTTGATACAACACTCCTTGCTGAAAACTAAATCCTAACCTGGAGTTTGTCTCTTGCTGGAGGTCTTGTATGACCTGTTGCAAAAAGGATCAGATGCTACCTCTCTCTGTACATATTGCTGATGCAACTAAAGTGGAGAAGACAAAGTGATTTCTCTTAACTCTCCCTCTTCATACCTATGGAATAGTAAAGCATCATTTTTTGGTCTCGACTTATAAATGACGACAACGTAATAGGGTAAAAGCTTGGCTATCCAGTGCTGTTGGTCAACAGTAGTAATTCTTTGTTGTAGTAGATATTTGAGGCTTTTTTGATCAAAGTACACCCTGAAACTCCTCCTTAATAAAAAGGGCCTCAATTGCTGGACAACCAAAACTACTGCCATAAGTTCCTTCTTGTAAGCAGACTTGCTTAAATTGTTTGGTGACAAGGCTTTACTGAAATAAGGTATTGGTCGTCTATTTTGCTAGAGCACCGCTCCTATGCTTTTCTTGGAAGCATCAGACTCTATTTTGAAAGGTTGAGAAAAATTAGGCAATACTGAAAGAGAGAATTTAGTCATTGCCTTGTTTAGCTCCTCAAATGCATTAAGGGTTGTACGGGCAAACCCTTCTTTCTTGATCAACTCTGGTAATGGCTTCACTATCTTCCCATAACTTTCAATGAACTTCTTGTAGTACCTCGTTAGACCAAAAAAGTCCCCTTAACATTTTGGGTAATCGTCCACTCCAATATACTCTTAACCTTTGTTTGGTCAATTGCCACTCTTCCCTCGAAAATTACATGGCCTTAATATTTCATTTTCTTACTTCCAAACACAAAATTCTTGTTATTAGCCACAAAACAATGCTCTTGTAATAATTTCAAAATTGCTATCAAGTGCTTTAAGTGTTATTCCCACCTCTTACTATAGATCATTATATCGTCAAAAAAAAAAAAAAACAACTACAACAAATTAGCGGAGTTAAGGTTTGAACACTTGATTCATAGCTGATTGAAAGTCCCTGGAGCATTGGTTAACCCAAACGACATAATCAAATATTCGTAATGGTTGTCATGCGTCCGGAAAGTCATCTTGTGCACATCTTCATCCCTCATTCGAATGATGGTACTCGAGACTTGAAATCCAATTTTGAGAAGTAAGTTGGCCTATGTAACTCATCCGAAAACTCCTCAACAACAGGAATCATATACTTATCTAGTACAATCAACTTATTTAATTCCCTACAGTCCATACACAAATGCCAAGAAGCAACATTCTTCTTAACCAGAATAACTGGATTGGAGAAAGCACTAGATCTTCGTCTAATGATACCTTGTTGCAGCATCTCATCCACCTGTATCTCAATTTCATCCTTATGATGGTAAGGATAGCGATAAGGATGAACACTCACTAGTTTAGCCTCCTTATACATTTCAATGGAATGAACAATGTCGTGGGGTGGGGATAAATCATTTGGCTTTCTAAAAACGTCACTGAATTGTGCTAGTACTAATTGAATTTCCACTTGCTGCCTTTTAGATAGTGGTGTTCTTCTTTAGGTGCAGAACCTGCATCAAATTGTACAAAGATATTGTTTGTTCTCCTATTTGCCTCTTCTCCTTTCTGTGGTAGCCCATTGGTTTCTAATCCTGCAGTTTCACACGCTCCCCATTCCAATGGAAACTGATCATCATATGTTCCCAATCAAACGTTACTTTTCCAAACCATTGTATCCAAGCCACACCCAAATCATGTCCAGGTTCCCTAATTCTAGCACATACGCATCCACCTCAGTGTGAAACTTTCCCAACTGAACTTTCATGCCTTTGAACTTGCCTTCGGTAGCCACATGGTGCCTATCTCCTAGCCTCACCCCATGGGCTTACCTTGTTCCACTACAATTTAAAAAATTAACGCCACCTGTGGAGAAATGAAATCGTGGCTTGTGCTATTGTCAATTAACATTAGCACCAAAACTCCCCTCACCTTGCCCTCTAATTGTAATGTTGACAGGGAAATCTTAGTTTGCTTAGAGTCCATGAACCAAACAAACCCATACATCCACAATCTAAGCTATCTCTGTCCTCTTCCCCCTTAACTTCAATACTAATACTTCCTCTTCTTCAATCACCCTTTCATCATCTCCTAACACCACCAAGCCTAGTTGTCTTTCCGTACACTGATGCAAAGGATGGTAGCGCTCTCCACACAAGAAACATAGACCCGTTGCTCTTCTATTCATGAGCTTTGAGAAAGGGAGATGTTTAGTGCCATGGTTTTGATCGCCATTGAAAAATCGACGTCCACCATCGCTATTACTGTCATTCATTTAAGTGGTGAGAGTTCGCGCTTAGATTGAAGAGAGATCTTTTTGGGCTGAATTCCCATGTTGGACTCAGACCCACGAACACCTTTAAGTGAGTTTGGGTTTTAACCGGATCTAAATCTCCCTTCGTCTACATACTTGGAGCTTCACTCCTTGTTCCCTATCCACGTCTTGGTTCCACTCGTTCCACTTCCGCGAGGAACCATCAAGTCTCGTTTCTCCATTTCCACATTCCGAGCTACGTGTATGACTTGAATCCGGTTGACAGGGTTAAATGTGCAAGCATGTAGCCTAATCTTAGGTTGCAATCGTCCTATGAAGTATCTCAAATACTGATCCTCAGGAAACCGTGCTACCTGAAAAGAGATGAACTCAATATTCATTCATATACTCCTCTACAGTCCCTGTTTTCATCCAATCTTTAAGTTTTTCAAAAGGATTGTCAGTCTTGTGTCTCTGTAGCGATCAATCAAAGCCCCTTTAGCTTCTCTTAGGTCGAATCGTCCTCTATTTCGAGAAGAAGATTAAACTAATGGATGGTTGCTCTTTCCATACTCAATTTGGCCAATCGAACTTTCACCTCCTTGGACGAGCCCTGCACTTTAAAATATGTCTTCGCTCGTGTAATCCATCCGATCGGGTCATTGTCATCAAACAGTGGCAACTCGACATTTTCTTAGCCATCTTGTATTTACTCCCCGGGTCCTCCACAATTGGAGATCCTGGAATAATTTCATCCCCTTTAAGGCATAGCTTGGCAAACTCCTCCATCGTACCTTGTCAAAACTTCAACAAAGATTTTTTCATGGAAACCTCTAGTGTTGTCAATATGTCCTCTAATGCATGGATTCTTTCTCCCATCTTTGGTGGCATCGACAATGTCAACTTTGCTAGCTCCTTGTTTCAAATCCATTAGGTCACACCAATGATAGAAATAGAGGAATTTGAGATTATATTATTTGGAATTCAAAAACTTAGTCAGCTTCGAGGCTTTACAAGCAAGGTAAGAAAAACAGAGTCCAAGACTCCTTTGGAGAGAAAGAATCTCTCCTAACCGATTTCTAACAAAAAAATCCCACTATCCTTGTCCCAACTATTCTCTCTCCCCAAATATCGGACTCCAAACTAGACGTCGATCGCTCCACCTCACCCATTCTTTAACTAACTCTCATTCTCTCCACTACCTGACCCCACTTCCTTTCTCCTAGTATAGACTTACCATATTCTGGGCCTTTCAGTCTTCTTAAGTATATTAGGCCCATTAACATCTTTTTGGTGTCTTGGAGTGCTATTACACACACACGCACACACAAAAACATATCTATATATGTATTGTGGTTGTACTATGAAATGTCAAAAGTAATATCTCATTGTCTATCTTAAGCACGAACTTTATTAGAAGAAGATACGTGAGCAAGTGCTATGCGACTATTGAGATCAGCCCAAACAACTGTGTTTGTCGATATCTAATATAAAGATATTCATGTTTATATACATTGTTGTAAGCACATAATCAGAATAATTTGGGGTTTGGTGATCTTTTCTCTATATTCAATCCGACGCTTCACCTTATAGCTTTGGACGCAACATGTAAAGACCAAACGAAGTCTTAAGATGCTCTAGTTGCAAGTTGGTAGACCAAGATCCTTGTGACTTCATAAGACGACGTTCTCGTGTAGATTAATCAGTTGCTCCTACAAACAAGCTTCTCATGAAAGAAGTTTCAAGCTTGTCTAAAAGGATGTTGACACACAAACACCCTTTTCTAAGTTTAAATGCTTGTTAGAATGGTAGAAGTAGCAGCAGAGCACAAAGTTGTCCTTCACCAAACCAAAAGATCTTAATAGTTAAAGTTGTGACGTTTGACATAAAAGACAAGCAAAAACACTCAATCACAACGATGTATTTTGTGACGTCTATAAATAGAAGCAACATCATGCAACACAAAGAGTAACCAAGTAAGAAGAGTGGGACAATTGAATAGCTGAAAAACAAATGCTCTACACGTCCTATGATTGTTTCCCTTATTTTGCTCAATATGTGCAGAGATAACATTTCCAATTTATCCACATCCCCATAATTTATTTTGAATCATAAAATCTTAATATTCCTAATTAATCTACACATAATATTTTGTTAACATGACTTTGGCCCTATTTGGAGGAAATTTCGATAAGCAATTCTGAGAGAAAAATGAGGAAAAATGAAATTAACTTCTTCATAAGCTAAAATTAGCTTGTACATAGAATTAAAAAATCAGATTTTGGAAAAGCTAATAGGAAACAATTTCTACAAATTAGGTCAAACATAAGCTAGTTTTAGCTAATGAAGAAGTTTGATTTGGTTTTTTTGTTTCTTATTTTTCTTTCTTAGTAGTGTTTGTAGAGAAATTTCTTCAAAAAAACCTTTGTGTAGTTGGCTTTTTTCACCTTCATTATTGTGCATTAATTGGTGTTATTTGCCTATGGTTTTTCTAAATATGGTCAAAAGAAGTAAGAATTTCACTTGATTAATTATTCAGTTATATTAGATGTCCTGGATTGAGTGAAAGGAATTAATTGAAGAATGAGATGAATAAAAATTGAAGACTTAGTTGATGGAAGAATATGAAGATGCATATTTACAAGTATTTGTGTATGGCTCCCTATAGTCTCTTGTTTACGTGGTTTTTAATTTTTTTACTTCTAGACGTGGTCTTTTTACCACTATGATAAAAACAATCTAAAGATGTTTCTTCATATGAGCTTTGGTCTCTACCATGATCATAGGCCCCAATTTTCTCATTAAAATTAGTCCCTAATTGTTCATCAAAGTTGTTTCCTTTCCTTTGATGCTTGGATGTTTAATTTATGATAAACTTCTCGGAGATTACTTACTATAGATTCTTTCTTTTTGATTAATAATGCTAAGCTTTTCATTCAATGCATTTGGACTCTAATATTTTACATCGTTTTAGTTGATTTATGGAAATTAATGCTTGGGTGTAGAGAGTTTCTAGTTATAATTTATGCTTTGAAGTTCTCTGGGATTATCATAGGTCGGAGCATAACATTCTCTTTTGAATTTTGCAGTTCTAAAGTTAATCTGTCGTGCTTAACAGAGAAGACAGCTAGAATTACTAACCAGGTAGTATCTGTAAATTCTCAACCTGAACCTTCAGGCAAGGAGTCTTCTCAGAAATCAAGGATAACTTCCGTAGAAGGAAATAAACTTACTTCGAAAAATTGCAAGGTCACTCCTGCTCTTTCAAGCTTAAAAACTTCAAGGTTGAGTGCCAAATTGTTTTACTTCCTTCTTCTGTTCTCTTTAATTTCCTGCACAACGTTTAAATAATTTTAATTTATCGGGAACTTTGGAGCTAACAGGATTCTAACAACTTCTTTACACCAAAAAGAAACAAACTCCATAGTAAGCAATGGCCAGAGCATTCAGATACAGGGCATATCCGCATCAAAGAATGACAATCCTATTGACATCGATAACAATAAGAAGCCTTCAACCCCATTCTTGAAGAGAAAAACTCTTGAGGTTTGACATTTTTAAAGATTTTTACCGTTTGAATGATTGAAGGGAAACTTCCTCACTTAAATTATTTGACACTCGCAATCCAAATCATATCTACAAATGCTATGTACTTTGGGTGCATAATTCTTCCCGTTGGACCCTTAGTTGACTCCCATTCACATGGCTGGAATGTGTAGAACGTAAACAGAATTTCATAACTATGTTACTCTAACATGAAGATATGTTACCTTTGTGCTCAAAAGAATCATACAGAAATGCTTAGAAGCTGATTGTTACAGATATGATATCTTTGTTACCCTAAGATTCAATTCCACAGGTTTCTGAAGCTGATTTTACATCGTTGAGGTCCCTAAAGCGCATCTCTCAGTCTCTTAGTAAAAGCAGGTTCTGAGAAATAGTTGATTGCCTTAACTTCTATTTATGATAAATTATGTAATTTCTTATGCTGGTACTTCTGGACATGTAACTATTCTTAACTGCAGAGATTCCAAAGAATCATCAGAAGAAGTTATTGGAGAGGTACACAACCAAAGCTTAGGGATTGGTATATTCGATGTGTTGTCATATATTTTGATGATTACTGCGTGGTACTGATAAATACAAGGACTTAAGGATATTTGTCAACAACTTCGTTTTAATGACTTTCATTGATCGTGATATCATTCATCTACACATATTGCATAGATATCTGCAACCATAAATAGTACTAATGGCACAGTTATTCTAATTGCTAAATTCGGGCAATCTAATTATAAATAGTGAATACCCCGATTTCTAATATAAATAGACAGACTTTATGCCACATGTAACAGGAACATTAAGCACAAGCTCCCCTATTGATAATTGTAGATACTAAATTTTTATTTCTCTATATATTTACCAAAATATCCTTCTATGAAGTCAGGTGGGGAGTATGCCAACCAATTTACTTTACAATCATTCAACTCCTGGACTTAAGAGTTCACCAGAGATTAAAGTGATGGAAGTGCAAATACCTGATTCTATACTCATGGAAGATAACGGCAATGTTGAAAAGGCTGAAGCGTATATGAAAGAACTTGAAGATGTGAGTAATCTGAACATTTTATCATCTATATTAGTGTTATGTTAAAATTATTCAACTAACCAGGTCATCAATATCTAAGTATATTTAAGCAATATAGGGGTGATATTGATGAAAACGGTTACCTTCTGCTATCTGCATATAAAAACGGTTTCATACAATTCAAGAAGTTGATCTGGCTACTGAAAAAACACGCTACTATGCTCCTTTGTACCACTAGAATGAACAAATACTTTGCATTTATTCTGTTTAAAGTACCACTAGAACAGTCCAACTGTGCTTTCACGGTTAATAGAAAATAAAAAAGCAGCTCAATTTCGTTAGAAAAATGCCAAATTCAACAAAACAGTATAAGAAAAGGGTGGGAAAAATTTACACAATGTTGACATGTGTTCAAACAGTTTATATATATATATATATATATATATATGAATAAAGCACCGTATTAAGACATTATGAAGGAAGTTATCACGAGAGATGAGAGTATTAGAGCAAGAAATCTCAACTTGTATAATTAAAGTAAACAGTTAATATTAAGACTAATTGTAATTTATAACAATCTTAACCATTTATGTGTGGTTGTATGAGTAGGATTAACTTCCCTCATACACTCAATAGATAAGCTCTAAATTCCCCGTTCTTGTGTTTAAATTTTTATGCAACACCAAATTATCTCTTGGCCTGCTTAACAAAATCATAACTGTGTACACTTTGGCTGGCTTAACACTTACATAATTTTTAATGGTGGATTTCTTTTTCAATGTGATTTCTTGCAGATTTGTAACATGCTGAAAAAGAAGCACGAGGAAGCAAAAGACTTGTTAATTCGAGCCATTGTGAACGACAATAACTTGCTGATGCTTAATCACCCCATTTATGAAGAAGAAATATCCTCCCATTATTATTATTATTTTTTTTTCATTTCCTCCTAGTCATTTAACTTTAGAAATTAATGCTGGTTCTTTCCTTGACATTTTGTGCACATTCGGAAGGTTCAGAAATTTGCTTCGCAGTTGATGTCTAAGGGGATCCAAACTTGATCGGCTACAAATTATTGCATTCGGAGGTATGTATGTGGAAAGATCTTTGCTACGTGTTTCCTATTCTAGACAAAAAACAAGGTATTAGTGATCATCTGAATTTAAGGACTGAATACATGTATTCCTTCAGCGTTATCTGAACTTAACTGACATTTGTTTTCCTTACAATAAGAAATTATGATTTTTTTTTTCACTTGTTTGGTCTATTGTGGTTTTAAATTTGTATGAAGTCTATTATGATGCATGTCTCAAGTCATTTCACCCTTACCTTATGCATTCATTAACTCAACTATCTTCTTTTTAACTACGTACTCGGGAAAAAAAAAAAAAAGAAAATAGCTTTTTCAACAGAAGCCAATTGCGATGTCTTAGAAAATTCTCCTGTCAAGACTTTTGGCATAGAGAACAAAACGCCGAGTACATTTGCAAAGCTAAAATTTGGAGTCCATCAATGAATACATTTATAATGTTCAAAATATACTACAGCAACACAAAACACACACACACATATATACATATATATATATATAGAACTTTATTATAAATTATATAAATTGATCATCAAAATTTTTATATTAATTTTTTTTATAAAAAGTTTAGTTAAATATAACAATATACAAAAATAATCTGATTATTCATCTAAATTCTAAAGGTTTCTTCTCTCGGTACCGATAAAGACAATCTAGAGATATTACCTATCATATATGATCTATTTCTTACATCTATAATTATAATAGAAATCTACGCAGTAAGTTTATGAGATTTTAACTTCTAAATAAATTGATCTTGTCAGTCCCCTTTAATGTTATGTCGAAGCTTGAGAGAGCTTCTTCCCTCCACCTCCATACCTAGGAAAAAAAAAACAATTTTATCCTTAAAATTAAATTTTTAATCCAACACTACCCTTAATCTTCCTGCATCCCAAATTGAATCTTGCACTTTCTTCGTTCAGCAGATTCTTTGTTGCCTTCAGCATTGATCAACTTGCTCATTGCTTTAGTTGTTCCCTCATTCTCTATTGCAAATTGAAGCAAGGGTAAGGTTTTGTTAGAACACCGCAAACACTAATTCCTATTAATATACTTCTTTTATTAAAAAATAGTTCCATAGAACCACTTATAAAGGAAATAATTATTCCGTTCTCAGAGGTTTACACCCTGTGAATAATACAAAATTACTTTTTATATATTCTCCTGCTCGAGACGGGTCTTAAATAGACTCGCCTTCTACACCTAACTAATCCATCCACCTCTATTTATTTAACTTTCTTCTATAATAAATCTTTAATCCTGTATCTATCTCTAGTGATCTAACAATATTCACTTCTGAAAAATTCACCTTTGTCCTCAAGGTGGAATTTCGGGAATTGTTCCTGAATATTTGTCAAATCCTCCCAAATAGCCACTTCAACTGCATCATCTTCCCATTGAATAAGCATTTGCTTCACTGGTTCTCCTTGTCTATCTTCAATTCTGGTTTGCAACACCTTCTTCGGTTTCAACCTTTCTCGAATTCCTTGCAAATTTGGTGGTAAGGTCGATCCGACCTGTCCCTTTCCTATTGCACATTTGAGTTGAGAAACAGGGAAGATTGAGTGAATTTATACTCCCTCTTGGCAACTGTAGTCTATAAGCTACAGGACCCACTTGAGCTATCACCACAAATGGTCCATAATAGTGTGCTGATAGTTTCGGGTGTAATGTAGTAGACATGGACTGTTGTTTGTGGAGTCTAACCTTCAAGTACACTTCATCCCTCACCTTAATTATTGATGATTTTTTGTGTTTGTTGGCAAATTTGGACATTGGGTCCTGGGCTCGCTGTAGGTGAAATTTGAGTTGTTTCAATGCCTCATCCCGATTCATCAAGTCTTGTGCCACTGCCTCTAGCTTTGTTTCCCCTGGAATATAACGAGCTATTGATGGTGGTGGCTTTCCATATACTACCTCAAAGGGGGTGCATTTGGCAGCCCTTTGATAGTTGGTATTATACCAATATTCAGCCCAGGAAATGAATTGCACTCATGCCTTTGGCTGTTCCGAGCTAAAACATCGCTATTAAGTTTCTAAGATTCTGTTCAATACCTCCGTTTGTCCGTCAGTCTCTGGGTGATACGTTGTGCTCATACTTAATTGCGTCCCTTGCAATTAGAAGAGCTCTTTCCAAAACAAACTCACGAATACAGGATCCTGATCACTCACAATTGATGCAGGAATTCCGTGTAGCCTTATCACCTCCCTCGTGAACACCTCTGCTACCGACTTAGTTGAATATGGGTGTTTAAGGGGAATAAAATGCGCATACTTGCTGAGATGATCCACTACGACAAGAATGGCATCATACCCATTGGATTTGGGCAATCGAGTGATGAAGTCCATACTAACCTCCTCCCATACTACTATTGGAATGGGTAAAGGCTGCAGCAACCCTTGAGGTGAGCTAGCTAAATACTTATTCTGTTGACATAAGATGCACTCAACTACAAATTTTGTGATGTCTCTTCATCCCAATCCAATACAGCGATTGAGAAATTCTTCTGAAAGTGCGAAACACTCTCGATGACCTTTCAAAGGAGTAATATGAATCTCCTTCATCATTTTCGGTATCCATGCCGATGTTGCCGAAATCACCAACCTCCCCTTGTAATTTAGTCTCCCGTTCTCTAATGTATAATTTCCATTCGTCTCAGGATTTTTCTTTCAGTTCAGCAATTTAGTGTCATTTTGGATCTCATCTTCAATCTTCTCAATATCCTGCCAATATGGTCTGGAAATTTCATTAATCTCGACTCCCTTTCCTTCCTCCTCTTTAAACGACCTAGACAAGACATCCACTACTTTATTGGTCTCTGCTGGTTTATACACAATATCAAACTCATACCTCAATAATTTGGCTAACCAGTTTTGCTAATTTTGAGTTGTAATTCGTTGTTCTAAGAGGTATTTCAAACTCTTTTGGTCTATACACACTGTGAACCTTCTCCCTATCAAATAAGGTCTCCAATGTTGGATCGCTAAGATAAGGGCCATGAATTCTTTTTCATAAATCGACTTAGCCAAAGACATATCAGCCAATGCCTTGCTAAAGAATGCTATTGGCTTCTTTTCTTGTGAAAGAATCGCTCTTATGCCTTTTCCAAATGCATCGCATTCAATACAAAATTGCTTGTTAAAATTGGGCAAGCTTAATACCGAGGTTGTGGTTAGGGCTTCTTTCAACTGCTCTAAAGCCTGTGTGCCTTCCTCTGAAATGTGAAATTTCCTTTCTTCAATAGTTGAGTTAAAGGTCGTGCTAGCTTCCCATAATTGTGTATGAACCTCCTGTAATATCCTGTTAAACCCAAAAATCCCCTCAAAGATTTAATGTTCTTGGGTATCGGCCATTGCTTCACCGCCACCACCTTTTGTTGGTCCATTTTCACCCCTTCTTCTGAAATAAGATGACCCAAATACTGCATCTCCTTTCTTCCGAATGCACACTTCTTCAAATTGGCAAAGAACTTGTGTTGTTGTAAAGTCTTGAGCACCATCTGAAGTTGACTCAAATGTGCTTCCCATGTCTTGTTATATATAAGGATATCATTAAAAAATACCAAAACAAACCTTCTCAAATACAGCTGCAAGATAGAGTTGATGACACATTGGAAGGTGGTTGGTGCATTGGTAAGCCCAAAAGGCATCATCAACGATTCGTAATGACCATGGTGAGTGCGAAAGGCGGTTTTCTGGATATCTTCTTCCTTCATTCGTATCTGGTGGTACCCAGAACGCAAATCCACTTTAGAGAAATAGCAAGCTCCATGCAATTCGTCCAACAACTCTTCTATTATCGATATTGGAAATTTATTTGGTATTGTAGCCTTATTTAAGGCTCTATAATCCACACATAACCTGTAACTACCATCTTTCTTCTTCACAGGGATGACTGGGCTTGAAAACGGACTGTTACTAGTTCGTATTATCCCCGTTTTCAACATCTCTTCCACTTGCTTCTCTATTTCTGCCTTCATCACATAAGGGTATGTATATGGTCTGGCATTTATAGCTTCAACTTCCTCCTTCAAAGGGATTTGATGATTAACCCCTCTTTGTGGCGGCAATTCCCAGTTCTCCTAAAAAATCCCACTACATTCCTTCAATACTTCTTCCAATTCTCTTCTCTCTTTCTCGGATAAGTCCACCTTCCCACCTTTCTCCTCTTCGAATTCCCCCATATCAACTCCCCATATCACTGCTACCGCCATAATTTCTCGTTCCTTCTTTAAGGCTTGCAGGGTCACCATGATCTTTCTCAAAGTAAGGTCTCCTTGAATTCAAATGGCCTGTCCATGACAGTGATAGGTCATTGTTAGTGTTTTCTAATTGACTCTCACATCTCCCAATGTGGCCAGCCAAGCTATTCCAAGAATTACGTCTACTCTACCTAGTTCAAACAGAGTGTGTCTTTAATGATATGATCCCCTATCTTCACTCTCATCTCTTTACAACATCCCCTAGTGCTTTTTCTAAACCTATCTCTTAATTTCACACTGTAAGCGGGAGTGTCCTTTACCGCTAGATTCAGATTGTGCACCATCTCTTTCGAAATGAAATTGTGGCTTGTACCACTATCAATCAAGAATAATACCTTCTTACCCATGACCTCTCCTTGTAATTTCATGGTCTGTGGATGAGTCATTTCCCCTGCTAATAACACAGATACATTCATGTTGTTGCACTCTTTATCTTCATGGCTTTCATTCTCCAATTCCTTCGTATCGTCTTCCGACCCGTTTGGTTGGCTTGCGCCTTCAACCCAATCTTTCTCATCTTCTCCGCAGATCACCACTCTCAAGTTTTTATCAAGACAATTGTGTCCATAATGGTAAGCGCCACCATAATGGAAACAACGCCCTTACTCCCTTCGTTTCACATACTCTGGGTAAGGTAATGTTCTTAATCCTCTACTTTTCGTCACATCCCCCTTATTCAAATTTGGTCGAGTTTATTGGGTAATGTCCCTCTTTGCATTACTAGCAATACTTGATATCAACGTTATGTTCCTCCCCTTGCGATTGTGAATCGGTATTGAGAATTTTGATAACTACTCACTCCTCCTTTGTCCCAGTTTGGCGTTTCCTCCAAGTCCATGGCAATCTCCATAGCTCTCGTTAATTCCTTAGGATTAAGTGGTTTGATTAGAAGCCTAGCCTTAGGTTGTAATCCAACCATAAAGTACCCCAACATTTGCTACTCCGTAACATTAGGCGCTTGAGACACCAACACTTCAAATTCTTGGATGTAATCTTTGATGCTCCCTTGTTGTTTAATCTTGGTTAACCTTTCAAAAAACAGAGATTCTTTCTCTCTCTCCAAATCTTTTAATCAAGGTTGTCGTAAACTCCTCCCAAGATGGGTTCTTGGTTTTTTGTCTCCAAAATTTAAACCAGTAATTTGCACTCCCTTCCATACTTATGAAAGCCAACTTCAATCTCTCCTTGGTTGTCACATTTTACACCTCAAAAAGTTTCTCAACACGGGAAACCCATCCTTGAAGGTCAGATCCATCAAAAATTGGTAATTCTACTCTTCTTGTCCAAGCCTTCGCTCCTTCTTCCTCATATCTAGAATTATTTTCATGATCAAAACTTCTTTACTTTTTATCTTCCCCATTCACGGAATTCTCTCCTGCTTCAGATCTTTTGTATACTTTCTTGAAATCCTTTAACATTTCTTTGATTTCTTTTAAATCCAATAAGCCTTCTTTGACAGTTATCATATCCGATTTCAACTCCGCAATGATGCGTCCTTGTTTGCCGGCCAACTTCTCCAAGGTGTTCACTCAGTGCTCCATTTCTAACGATCGCGGAAAAACAATTTCCTCCTCCCAAAAAGGATCCAGCAGGTCAGACCGATTGTTAGAACATTGCAAACACTAATTCCCAGTAATACTTTGCACCCACACTTGTATTATGAATATACCTCTTTTATTGAAAAATAGTTCAACAGAACCACATACAAAGGAAACAATTATTCCTTTCTCACAGGTTTACACCCTGTCAACAATACAAAATTACTCTATCTATTCTCCTGCTCGAGGGTGGTCTTAAATAGACCCGCCTCCTACACCTAACTAACCCAACCACCTCTATTTATTTAACTTTCTTCTATAATAAACCTTCAATCCTGTATCTGTCTCTAGTAGTTTAACAAGTTTATTATGTATTTTGTATTATTTGTACATAGTTGATCTAGAGTATTGGATGGTGGTGGATGACGGAGAATAGAGATATTAGTTTCGTGGTTTTACAATCTTTCGGATTCTATAATCCAAACGCTAAAACGTTTTGAGAATGACTTTCAAATTACAGAATCCGAATGCTATTAGACATTTGAAAATGATTTCTAGATTGTGCAATTCTGAAACATTTCCTCGATTCTCCACCTACCTTTTTTACTCACATTGCTTGTGGTTTTAATTTCTTTGTGCATTAATTAATTAGAGTGCTTCTTCCTGCACCTCCATTGTATCTTCTTACACCTCCATAATTCTAATATTGACCATGAATAAAAGATGGAAACGCCCATTCATAAACTTTAAAGCTTTCAGAGTGTAGAATTCGGAAGTCATAACAAAATTTTTTTGCCTATGGATTCTACAATCCGATAAAAGAAATACCTTCCAGATTTTAGCATCCGTAAACCAAAAAATTTTGTTATGATTTTCGGATTCTAAAATCTAGAAGTTTAAGGTTTATGAAAATTACTTCCGGATTGAAATTTCGAAAGATTATGTTTAACAAAATGGACTTTTGGATTGCACAATTCAGAAGCTTGAATTTGACAAAAAAAAAGGATTAAATGTAGAAGAAATGTTGAAGTGAAGATGAATATGTTGGTGAATTGAAGGAGTGTAATTAGCGAGGTACGTGGTGAAGGTGGAAAGGAAGAGAATGGAGGAAAAAATAATGAATGAGAAAACCAAAAGACTAGTGGGTTTGAAGGAGAAACTTTTTTGTCTCTCCATTGCCTAGTGAAGGATCCATGAAAAGATAATGAATGAGAAAACCAAAAGCCTACTGAGTTTGAAGGAGAAACTTCTCTTTCCCTATTACCCAAACATTAATGGAGAGATAGAGAAGTTTCTCCTTCAAACTCCCTAGGCTTTTGGTTTTCTCATTCATTATCTTTTCCCTGGATCCTTTACTGGGCAATGGAGAGACAGAGAAGTTTCTCCTTCAAACCCAATAGGCTTTTGGTTTTCTCATTCACTATATTTTCCTTAATTCTCTTCCTTTCCACCTTCACTACCTGTCTCACCAATTACACTCCTTCAATTCACTAACAGATTCATCTTCACTTTAACACTTCTACTTTCAAATCTTTTTTTCTTTGTTAAATTCAAGCTTCTAGATTATGTAATCTAAAAGTCAATTTTATTAAAAATAAGTTTTTGAATTGCATAATCCAAAAGCTATTTTTATATCCTTAAAGCTTCCGGATTAGAGATGCAAATTTCAATTCAAAAGTAATTTTCATAGACTTTAAATTCTAGAATGTAGAATCCAAAAGTCATAACAAATATTTAGTGTACAAATTTTACAATCTAAAGGGTATTTTCTTTACCAAATTCTAAAGACAAACAAATTTTGTTATGACTTCTGAATTCTATATCGGGAAGCTTTAAAATTTATGAATAAACATTTTTGTGTTTTATTCATTTACTCATTATCAATATTGGAATTATAAAAATTATGGAAATGCAAGAAGATGCTTTCTAAATTTGACACTTGTAACCGGATTGGTTTTGGATATATCCCACAATGAGTCGCCTAAGTGGAGAGGGTGTCTAAGCTTCATAGAACTCCATTGTCAATGAGTGGTCAAATTTACCAATAAATAATCAAAGTGTGTAATATAAATTACGTTATAGTAATTATAAGTTATATACGATAATCTAAGTATGATTTTCTTCCTCAGTATAGTTGCTGAACAGGGAGAAGGAATCTCGCAACTCTTCAGATAAAAATAAACTGTTGCTATTTTTTATTGAATATAAATAGTTTCTAACCCATCGAGCTGTAAGGGATAGCTCTGATTCACAAAATTAACTTTTGGCGTGGAAGCTTAATTCTTCCATCAACTCAAACTCCTGCCTGGAAGGAAACGAATAACTAAGCACTAAATCAAGAAGCATGATATTAATTAGCTTTAGATAGACATCACAAAAACACATAAGTCTGACAAATTAGCCATCATTCAGAGTGGGATCATTCAAAGGTCGAGAGGCAACATGGTCAGAAATGGGACTAGCCCCTTTCTTTTTCATATACGACACAGCTATACACTCACTTGGCAACAGATTGGGGAGTTGCATGCCTCCAAAATGAATCTTTAAGCACAAATGTCCAAACAGAGGATTTATAAAAGCTTATGACAATTAGGAAGTGCTCACATAAATACAAAAAGAATTAGGAAATGCAATAAGGACTTCCACTTGGATCACTATAAAATAAAATAATGAAGTAAAAACCTGATGCACATATATCTCTATATATACACGCTACCTCTTCGCAAGGATATATAGCAAATTTGTCTAGCATTTTTCAGAATCTTGAAGGGAAAATGGCGAGACTGAGTATTTGTTTCTGCACTTTACTCCTGTTGCTCTCATTCTCCATGTCCGAAACTCGCCCCTTGAGAAATCCTGACCCATTTTCTTCTTACTTTCCCCGTGGCTCCATGTTCCTTAGCACTATCAAGCACTACCTTTATACAGGACCAGAAGGCAGAAACCTAGCCACGAAGAGTGTTGAGGTGTCCTACAGCATTGGGTTCAGAAATAGCAATGCAGCAAGAAGCCCGTACTACCGGCCCAACCGGGTGAGTCCGGGAGGCCCAGATGCACATCATCACTTCAAAACAGGGAGTAACACACTAAATTAACTTTTTAAAACTACCAGTTTCACTTAATTTAACTCTTGAAATAATCACTAGTCTTTGAAATGTGTTTGGACCAACCTCTTCAATAAAAGATAAAATTAATTTATATTTTATAAAACCCTCTTCAATAAAATTTCTAAATTTTTTGAGCTATTCATAAATTATAATTTATGAAAGCTTTTTATTTTTTTTAGAAATTTTTATAAAGAAAGGTGTATTCAAGTCCATCCCAAACAAAGACTCAGTTATTTGAAGAGCTAGATTATTTGAAACTCAGTTCCAAGAATTAATTTAGCGCATTATTCCCTGTTTTAGAGTTATTGAGAAAGTAATGATTAGTGGAGGGCAAGCTAGGGAGGAGGTAATCTATTTGTATGTTTGAGTTTTGCTACTATGAAATAACGATTTGTGGTGGAAATAAAAAAAGGTGGCGCCAGAAGGTTGGCATACATTTTCTGTAAAATTGTCGAAATATTTTGTTACACTGTGTAAGTTGAAACAAGTATCTTTGTTTGATCCCAATAAATTACACATTTTCTCTTTTATTTTGCGATCCCAGTTGGCATTTATGATTGGGAAAATTATCGATCCATGATGACAAATACAACAGATTATTGAAGGTTTTTTTTTTTTTTTTTTTTTTTTTTTTTTTTTTTTTTTTTTTTTTTTTAACTTGGGTTATAGCAAATACCCTTTAATTTCTCTAATAATTTTGGTTGGATATTTCACAACTTTTTTAGAATATTTAAATATATTATATTTAAATTAATTTGATTGGAAATTTCATATTTTGAAAGAAAATACATTAGTGTGAATTAAGTTTATTTTAAATTGTTTAACTTTTAAACGTTTTCATTCAGAGAATTCAAATTTATAAAGTTTAATTTTCTTATTTAAATAAAATATTTTAATTATTATTAAATAAAATATTTATTTTAATCTTAAACTATATTTAATAATTTAAAAATGCTAGTTATATTGATGTAATTTTTTTATTAAAAGTAAGTCAATATTCAATAAGGATTTTTTATTTTCTTTATGAGCATCACTATAATTGAATTGGCTACAACTACTTCCATGAAATAAATTAGGATCTTCTTTAAAGTCTTTTGTCTGGATTTTCTTGTCAATCTTTTAAATGAGTTGAAAAACAAATTCAATTCACGGTAGTCAAATAGAATTTTAGTCAAAGTTAGTTGAGAAAATTTTTAGCCAATCATAAAAATTAAATCCTGACTAATTTTGGATAAAAATTAATAAGATAAAGCTCACAATTTTTCCTACAAATACCAATAAAAGCCGGTAAGAATAAATTTCAAAAGAAAATTCATCCACTAAGAAATAGTTTAACGAATATTGATCGGAAAAATCTTAAATGTAATAAAGTTGTAAATAACCTTAATTTTAATCATAGAATTAATAAATCTGACAATTTTAATTGAAAAATAATTCATATTACTATCAATTAAAAAAAATCTCCACTTACATAAGTGGAATAATAGTCTTATTAATGGCAGAAAAATAACTTTGTTAATTTTTGTCTATAAAAAGCTTGATTAACATTAGTCTATTAATGACTTTAGTCTATATTTTAATCAATATTAATTAAAAATAGTATTATATAACATCAATTAAAATGATTATAATTGACATCAATTTTTAAAAAATGTCTTTGATAAAACTTAAAAACTCTTTTAATATTCATTTAAAAATTCTAACTAATATTAACTGTTGAAAAACTCACAATATAAATACAAATACAGGAATAAACGAAAATGAATGAAGATGAAGAAAATAAAAAACACAAGATTTAACAAGTTCGACAATTTGTTTACGTATTGGGAAACGTGTATGTTTTGTTATTAGAGAGATCAAGTACTAGGATTACAATTACAGATGATTATATAAATAATCCTAAATAAGGTACAATAACCAAAATATCCCATACTCCTGGCTCAGCCCACAAAACCTATAACTTCTCCTATTTAGTATTATGAGTCATACCTAACATTAACTTAAAAATAACATTAGCTTATATACAGACAAATAATAGTAAAAAAAAATAAAAATAATTTTTAGTTTACAAAAAACTTATATTAGTATTAGTCGAAAAATAATGTCGATATATGAAGTTGAACTAAAAATAGAATATAAAGAGATGAGAAAAGTTTTAAATACTTGCCTCTTAAAGTAAATTTAAGATGTTGTAAGTTTAATATTTGAATTACTCTCATAAATTTTAAAAATTTTAATTTTTTTAACAATTCTCTATTCAAATAATTTTTTTTTATCAGAGAACATTTAAAATATTCCACAAAAATAAATTACTACCTAAAAATTCACTTTCCAAGTATTAACAAATTCATTATATTAAATAAGGATCATGTAGTTTGGAGGCAATAAAAAGGTTAATTATATCAAAATTTATGGTTATACTTAATCTTAGATTTTATTTTCTAAAAGGAATTTTAGATTTTATTAAATGTTTATGTATTTGATTTTATTATAATTTTATTATAATTTTATATGTTCATAAGAAAATTTTTTCTAAAGTAATTTTTCATTTATAATCACTACATCCACCGGACCTATAAAGGATAGTACATCACAGTAATCACTGTTCTTCGCGTATACCAAAAAATGTAATGGTTTGGAGAGAATCGTACACGGACTCGAAGCCTCAAATATCCTCGTTATCAAATCATATGACAAAGAAAAGAATCAGGCTGATAAAAAAATATCAGTCTTTTTTAAGTTGTCCTCATTTCTGCCTAAGTGATCAACAATTTTGCAAAAAATAAATAAATTTTTGTGAATTCAGTATGGGTTAATTTGATAAATATAAAACGAATAAGTAGATAGCCAAATCGTTTATAAACTTTAAAAAAATAAAGTAAACTTTAACCTTTACTGGATTCAATTTAAAATTGATTGAAATGAGTCAAGTTGCTTAACAGATATATAGGTCCTATTCTAATATTTGAGGGAATAATGTAACACTTCATAGCATTCTTCCTCCATGAATACCTACAGTACCAAATAAATAATAATTAAGATGAGCTAAAGACTCTCATACTATACTAGATTTAAACTTAAAATCAATTTACATTAAATGGAGTTGTTCAACATATATATAACTCACACTAGATAGAGATATGGATTTTCCAACAACCTTATCTCAACATTATTAAAATATATATGATTTTAAAATCTAAATTTTAAATATAATTCATCTTAAAAACGAACTAGTAAAGTGATAATTATATATATATATATATATATATATTTATAATTCATTTATATAATTTATGGATATACAACTATCAATAAATTATTTTCATGCAATGAAGGACATTTGGGGAAGAAGAAGATGAAAGAAGGGGAGGATTGCATACCTTGGTTCATATTTACTTGGATTTTACCAATTAATTGTAACAAAACCTTTGGCTTTAGTTTTATTACTCTATAAGAAAAAAAAATAGATAAGAAAATTTTCCTTTAGGATTAATAATGGAGTGATATATATATATATATATATATATATATATATATATATATATATATATATATA
>Ga0209700_102309_pt1 | contig 38916 bp, 10 predicted proteins | sample SiratroredBW_FD_187528 | JGI IMG/M metagenome (GOLD analysis project Ga0209700, IMG submission 187528) | Root nodule microbial communities of legume samples collected from California, USA - Siratro red BW (SPAdes) (version 2) | ecosystem: Host-associated > Plants > Roots > Nodule | place: USA...
TGCTATTTTTAAATTATTTTTTGCTGTTTTCTTAGTTTTTATACATATATATTGTTTTCTTTACTTGTTCTGTCTGCCACAGTTTTCACCATAGGCCTCCATGTCATCCACCATATGTACATGGCAGCTTTTTGACTCACCACTAGAGACCACCATTCAAGATTAATAACCTTGACCACCCACTGAGTTTTGGACCTAATAGCCATCTACTCAACTGAATCAAAAGAACAAAGTCAGCTGCACAAGATGAAAAATTAGAAAATTCTTTATAAACTTCAAGTCTGAATTCCGGAAGGTGATGCATTGATATGTTTGAGTCACAAAGACGATCAAATTTCATCTCAAACCGATTCACACTAAGCGCAGTTGTCCAACAGATATATAGGTCATACTCCAATAATTGAAGTAGGCAACGTGAGACTTTCCAACACCAATGACAGCCAGAACCAAAATAGGCAATTACCAAGATAAGATATAGGATATAATATCATATTTCATCTTAAACCAATTGCCGTTAAGCAAAGTTACCAACAAATATATAAGTCACACTTCAAGAATTGAGGCAAGCAATGTGGGACTTCCCAACAAAGACCCAAGGCTAAAAAAAATAATACCCAAAAAAGGGGTTTAAGTGTGCAATTGTGCATGCCACAAGGAGAAACCGCATTCAAGCGCTCAACCATAGCAAAGTTTAAGCTTGGAAGACGGTACATTTCATTAATTTGGAGGAATCAAAGCAAAATATTCACCCGCATATCAGGGATATATTAAGCCTAGAAAATCAGAAACCATTACACAATGAATGAATGGGTACCTTCAAGAGCGGAAATTTTATTGAAGCTACGTCTATCAACAGCTTCGTCTCATCCGTATCTGGCGCAAAAGCTAAATACTCTCCCCTTTCCACCAACGATTGCAAAACTAGTTGAAAGTTTGGTGATATGTCTTTGCCCACTTCCACAAACATATCTTTTTGAATGTGCCTGCTCCATTTCCACATAAACGGTCACTCCTCACAAAATACTAAATGTGAAAAATATTCAAAATTTCCCTCCGTATAGACCGGCTTGCGAAAGTTATTTCCATTCACTTTTATTTTCTAAATACACGAGTATTCAAAAATAAATTAAAAATTCTTATGAGAAAAAAAAAAAAGTAAAACCTTCTACAGTTCTCCATACAATACAGGACAGAGAAATAATTAAAACACAGTCAAACGGTAACACTGAGCAATGAACAAAAACACTCACGGTTGAGCAGGATGAATTTGTGTATCCTCTGTTGTCCTTACAGCTACTAACAGCAACAGTACAATGGTAGGGAGCAAAATCTGCCATGAATTGAGCAATATGTATAAGAATTCCGGTATTCACCAAATTGAAATTCACGTGGAAGAAACACCGACAAAAACACACACACGCAATCCTAAACGCATCTTTAAAACAATATGTAAATGCATATATACGCCATAAAAGAAACATTACATTACATAAAATAGTCAATGACTTCCATCAAAGCCAGAAAAAAAGTCAACCATTAAAAAAACAAATAAAAGCCGAAAAATCAAGCAAAATCATCGCACAAAAGCAACCAAACACACGGAATCGTTCAAATTAAGCAAAGGATCAAAGTCATAAAACAGGGAGAGTGCGTTTGTGCGTGTGAGGAGCAAGTGAGAGAGAAGATGCAAAACCAGCAAAGCATCAGACCCATTTGCCAACCAAGTAGTTTATACTACTCCTCAGATAAAACCAGCAAAGGCTAATTGACTAACTTCATGAATTATCGCTTATGTTCGCTCCTCACCCAATTTTCTCTTCCTATGGGTCACTAGTTTAGCTTGAGGGAGAATAGCTAGCTTGTGGTACATGAAATCAAGGTCTATCTCTGACATGTCAGCGAGACTCCAAGGGAATAGGTGCATTCATGATTAGGACATGTCAATCTCCTTCTTCAATAGTCGATTTATGATATTGCCCATCCTCGTATTCTGAGGGTTAGTGGACCGAGTTTAACTAACATCAAGGGCTCATCAAAAGTAGGCTAACCCTCTTTCGCTTCTGTCGTGGGGTCAAGGTTTACCTCTTATTCATGCTCTCCTGTCTCCACATTGGCATTCTTCTAGCCAATCTAGTTGTAGATCTGTATGAGTAGTAGTCTCCCTGGTGGTGCCCTGGACCAAGAAGTACGGGGATACCTTTATACTTTGGACATAACACTGTTGAGTTTCCTTATGATCAACTTTCATTGTTATAATTGCTCCATTCTCGGTTGGGAACTTCATGGCCATGTGTGGTATGGACACGATAGCTCCAAGTTGTTCAATGTTTTTCACTCAATGATGATGTTATACGATGTATCTACTTCCACCAAAATGTACCACACGGTATAAGCTACCTATGCCGAAGGTAGTCAACAGATCTACGTAACCTATGGTGCGCACACGTTCGCCAACAAATCCCAATAGTGGTTCAAGATATGACTTGATGAATGTTGGTGGTAGTTGTAGCCTTAGGAAAGTTGACCAGAATACAACGTCAGCAGAGCTTCCCTGATCAATTAAGACCTTTTGAACTCTCCAAGTCGTTATAGTGGAGGTGACAACCATTGGGCCGTCCTGATCACGATCAAGTATAGGGTAATCCTAGTCAAAAAAGAAAATTGTGGCCTGGGAACAAGGCAACATGAAATGAACCGAGTTGACACTTCTAAGATGTCTCTTCCTTACCAAGCTTGAGCTTCCTCCTCCAGCGATAATGTCGATAAACCCCTCTCGGCTCATTAGGATCTTGTTGAGGTTGCTCCCTTTCATTGTTTTATTTCGATGTCACGACTTATGCTGATCGACCTCTCCCTCTGCCGCAAAAACCTCGTCCTCGCCCGCCTACCCCCTCCCCCCAACCTTGATCGCCACGTACTCGTCTTCAATCAGACTAAACATTTTGAAAAAAATGCCTCATGACACCAACACGGATTAGTTCTTCAATGAGATCTCGCGCTATGTGGTAATCTTCAGTGGTGTGACCATAATTTTGATTATAGTTACATCGTTTGGTTGGATCTGCATATGGGGGGAGAGGAACCTAGGGGTGGCAATAGAACCAGTTCAAGATTGCAAGCTTCTTGAAGGATAGAATCCTTACTAGCGTTGAGAGGTGTCTAGGCTTCAAATTTTCCTAAGCATTTTCTTCTTGTGGGTTGATTGGCCAAAGGTACTTGATTTGAGGGTGCCTTCCTCTTTCTAGCTTTTGCATTTTCTTTAATACTAGTGTACTTTGAGGCTCGAGTACGGAGGGCGTCCATGTTCTCTAGAGGATCAACAAATAAAGAATCCAAGAAAGTTCCAAGGCATGAGAGAGTACATTGCCACTGTCGAGTGTAGGTTTGGAATATTTAAGGTGGCTTTGTAAAATTTGTTTAGTTGCATCTACAAGACTAAACCTCAAAGTTGCTTTCAGTTGCATATGTTCAATGTCTACATCACCTTGTGCCTTGGTAGCTTCTTTCGTAGATTAAATCAAGGAATTAATGACCATTAGGTCTTCTTTGTCTAACGTGGGCTCAAAAGGGATACACTTGGGTTTCTTTTTTAAGTTTTGGTTTGAGAAGAGGAGTTAGCATTTTGCACTAAACCTCTAGCTTTCGTTTGTGGGTAAGTTTTTGACTAGGGTTTCCTCAAACAAAGTTTTTGATAGGATTGGTTAGGTGAAAGGAAGATTTTTTGTGAAGGTGGAAATGTTGAGGACGACGTAGAGGTTCACACCTTTATTAGGGCAAACATTGTGTTTCCTTCATATATGTGCTTGGAAAGCCTAGAAAGAGTAGTTTCCACTTCATTTGCTATGTGCATATGGTAAGAGTGGAGGAGTTCTATTCACTACCGTGTTCATTTGTTAGCAACTTTGGTAGCAAATGTCATACAAACGCATGATTCTAAAAATAACATGTAGTAAAAAATAGGTTCCTTGCTTCTCTTTTCTGCAAACCTATCCTTGATAGAGTATCCAAATCCTCCAAAATGAAAGAAGGCATGTTAGTAAGTTTTGTTTGATGATGATCATTCAAATGATAATTTTATATACTAAGCAATTTGTTCATGGCTCATCTTTAAAATAGATTTCATTTGGTAAAATGTATTAGATGCACCTTGAAACTTCTAACACATGTACTTCAATAAGTTGTTTTTCAAACTTGGTTTTAGTAGTTATTCTCCCTCTTTAATTAGTAAATACGATAACAGTATGCAAAGTAAAAGGATAAAAAGAGAGAGAAATAAAAAAAAATACACACTATATTTGATACTTGTTCGTCTAACTAAGTAGACTACATCTAGTTCTCAATTAACAGATTAGTTTTACTAAGCAGATTAATTTTGTGAAAAAGAATTGAATATTATTTGGGATCATAGTCACTCCTGGTTAATTCCTTGAATATTATTTGGGATTGTAGCCACTTTTAACTAATCCCTTGGGTATTCTTTAGGCTCGTAGCCACTCCTGGCTAACCCCTTAAGTATTTTTTGAACAAGTCACTCCTAACTCAACAAAAGTATTCTTTCAACAAGACAATTCTACCTCAAAGAGTATTCGTTCACACTTAATCACTATTGACTAAACTAAACATTCTTTCGGATTGCAACCACTTTGGGCTAACCCCGTATGAGTACACTTTTAATAAGTCACTCCTAGCTCACCAAGTATTCTTTGTCAACTAACACTCCTGGCTAACATAAAACATCGTGTGAGGTATGATCAACAGGTCATTTGGTTTAGCCTAGGAATGTGTTTATTGATGATTATTAGGTTTAAGAACACTTTCCTAGTTTGTTAGATGAACATTCATAGTTTTCTTTATAAGGCTTTTGAGGCACAAAAATATGGACAGTGTTTCAGCATAGTACAACATCCTCTCTCACATTCATTTTCTTGAAAGGTAACTGTATATAAAAATTTGAAGAATATATATAGTTATTGCAAATCTGTTTGTGAATGTTGAGCAACTTCAACTCCTTTGAATGTTCTTTTTGCGTCTAATGATCTTGATGATGGACTATGCATTAAATGTTCTCTATACAGTTTTAAATGTTTTATACAACATCCATTATAGTTGGTAGTACTTATCTCCCTAGGTAGCATAGCCTTTTGCACTAAAATATGGTAAAAGTGCATATTGTATTAGGCAGTTAAATGGGTCAGGGTTGAATAACACTTTTGTCAGGTTGTTGTTGAAGATATTTATCCAAGAGATTATTTTATGTGAATTGTGCTTGAATAGATCTCTTTGACAGAAGAAAGCAATATATATTTCTTACAACATAGGATAAACATATAAATATTCAAAAAGTACGAGGGTTAGCTTAAACTATAAGCATATTATGCAACATCACTACTTTTAAATGAATATATTAATTATTTTATCTTTAATTCAAGTTATTAAATTCTCACTTTAAAAGTATTTTGTATTCTAGATAAAATATGAACGTTGAAAAACAAATCAAGTAGTTTCTAAATATCATTCTGACTAAATAAAATTAAAATATTTATAAAAAATAAATAACAATATAAATAATATTAATAATAATTAAATATATATTAATTATGAATATTGTAAAATATATTATGTATAATTATTTAAAAAGAAAATAATAATATTAATAAAAAATAATTGAAAAATATAATATTTAATTTAAAAAATAATTAATTAATCATTAAAAAATATATAGAAACTTCTAATGATAAGAAAGAAAAAAGAAAAAAAAAAGAAGAAGACAAGACAATAAGATTACATTTAATAAATGTAATCATTATTTTAAATAAGAAATAAAAAATAAAAATAAAAAAAGGAAGAAGATTAGATAAGCCTTATCTCTTTCAAGAGATAAGGTAAGGAGAGAAAAAATTCATTGCATTGAATGTAAGAAGATAAGAAAAGTAGTATAAATAGGGGTGGGGTGAATGTGGGGTAATAGAAGAAGAGAATAGAAAGAGAGAGGGCGGACAGAGAAGGAAAAGAAAGGAGAGAGGAGGAAGAGTGAGAGATGAGAGAGAAGGAAGAGAGATAAAGAGAAGAGAGTATTAGAAGAAAGAGAGAGAGAGAAAAGAGATTTTGAGTAAGAGAAATTCTAGAAGTACTTATAACTCTATCTTTATCGTGTCTCTTCAATCAAAGGTAATGTGTTAAGCTCTTTTTATGATAATATCAATAAACTTATATGTGTTTTCTTAATCTTTTTATTTATTTTGAACTATATATGATCTTACTCTCTTTGTTTTCCTATTTGTTTTACTCATTTTATCTCTAATTACGCATTGATTTTGTTTATTTTATCTCCAATTACATAATGGTCCTATTTATTTTACTTTTTTTATCTCTAGTTATGCACTAGTCCTATTTATTTTTATTATTTTATATCCAGTTATACATCGATCATAATTATTTACTTATTTTATCTTGAGTTACGCACTGGTCTTATTTACTTTATCTTTGGTTACACTCTGAACTTATTTATTTTATTTTATGTCTCGTTACGTATTGGTCCCATTTCTCAAATTACATTTATTTAAAGTTCTTGATTTAATCCTTTTTTATTTTATTTTATTTTGTAGTAATTTAAATATCACTTTTGATATATATTTAAAAGAAATACATATAAAGTAAAAATAAGTATTTTTTTATGAATCTGGATTAAAAAAAATTACTTATATGTTTTATTATTATTTTACTTGTGGTATCTATTTGAATAATGTGTAGAAATTATTAATTAAAATAAATATGTCATATTCTAATGGTCATTATGTCATGTGATTCTTGAAAATGTCAAGGATATGTTTGTTATGAAAGAGTCATAGGTTTTAAAGTGTTGAGACCAAGTTATAATATGAGTATCTGTATTTGAAAAGTTACAGTATAGTACATTACGGGATGAAAGACTAGGACTGTGTCAAATCTAAGTAAGTATTTCAAGTAAGTGAACATTTAGATAGTTCATAATAGTACCTTAGACTAGGATATTTCACAAACCGAACTTGGTATTATACTTGCTCAACATTGTCAAAGTTAGGTAGTCAATATATATCTCATTTATTGAAAGATGACCAGAATTCTTAAGAAAAATAATTATGATTGTACCAATGTTTTTTTATGAGAAATACTCAACTACCTAATCACTTCCCAAATAACTTTTGATGTTCAGAGGGGATTATCAATAATGGAATATGGATCCATAGGTCTAATAAAGTGAGATTAATTCTTGTGGTTCTAGGTCAAGTCATAGACTCTCATTGTTTGTGATTACAAGTTAAGTCATAGGGCCCCATGTTTGTATTGTTTGTTAAGTTTATTAAGATTTATGTTTAAGGCTTATAAAAGACCTCACTCATTTCCATGTTTTTTCTTCATATGTACCTGTTGTACAGATAGAAGTAGAACTTGTTCAATAAAGAGTTATTCAGTAAAAATTTTGAGAGATATCTCGGGAATGTTGACTCATGGAGATTTTAGCTCTAATATCTTAGAATATATAAGATAGATAGTTATTTATTCTGATGTAGAACTTTTATTATTGTAAACTTATAAGTTTTTGAATAATTTAAAAGGATTAAAATGTTGACATACTTTTATTATATATATGACATTATATCATGATTATGGTTCTCTCCAAGGAAATCTTATTATATATATAATAGTCGGGGTGTTACATATTGTCTGAGTATATTGATGCCTTATTAAATGTAAAGTAAGATTGCATAGTGTTGTGTCATTTGACAAATGAAATAATTGTGTCTTTCATGATTTGTTTATGAAACATTTGTCTTACAAATTATGTATGGTCAAGTTTTATGTTTTGTTGTATTTAATCTCTTAATCAAAAGTGTGGGTATTTGACTTTTCCCTAAGATAAAAGTTTTTTTCTTGGATAAATGATAAGTATACTTTATCCAATAAGTTTTTGTATGGACAGATGCAGACATACTTTCTCATCTGATAAGCATTTTCTTGGATAGACGAAAGGATGCTTATTTTTTCTGATAAGTTTTTGCTTGGATAGACACAAAAGTGTACTTACTTCGTCTGATAAGCTTTGCCTTGTACAGACGATGACTACACATAATCTCGAAGCATTTTAGAGTACATATCAAATACTTATTAATATTTATTTATGCTTGCAAATAATGTTTGTCTCTTTATTTCTTACAAGAGGATCTTGCTACATCGAGCTCTCTTGAAGAGTGCTCTTAAAGATGTTCTATGTAAACAACTTTTTTTTAAAAGGAAAAATGTTAGTCATATGAAATCAGTCACTCGTATCAACCTCCACATTTTACTCAACTTTGGAAAGAAGTTACCTGACTTAGGCCTGGTAAGCAATGCAATGTATTAGAAAGTTGCATAAAGAAGTCACACACATTTAGTGTTGCATGAGCACATTTAATGTACCTACGAGTTTGAACATGTAAAGACACAAGATGAAGAAGAAGACTTGTGCAAGACCTCATAGCAATCCTAAAAGAATCTGCAACAACTCTTTTCTTCTTAACAATAATATAAATAAGATCTCGTGAAGAAGAAAGGTTAATGACACTATCATGATAATTAAAGGTCTTATATTCTGTAACGATCTTTTAGCCTCAGTGTGTGAGCAAAAGCACTATTGTGTTTGTTAGCATTGTAAAAGAGTGTGTATCACCTTGCATATGTATTAAGACATTACCCTCTTTTAGTTGGCAAACATGTGATCTTTTAGATCACAACCTTTATGTAAAAAAAGTACTTTAACTAGGAGTGATTGAGGTCTAGAGAATACTTAGTTGTTTAGTTAAAAGCAGTTGGATACAAATAATACTCAATTGTTTAGGTAGGAGTAACTATGTTCCAAAGAATACTTGGTCTTAACCAAGAATAGTTGCATTCTAAATAATACTCTATGATTAGCCAAGAATGACTATGTCCAAATAATGCATGGTGTTTAGCCATAAATGGTTGGATCCAAATAATACTTTCTTTGTATATTTCAATGTTAGTCTACGAGTGAAACATAATCATGTTGATCAAGAACTAAACGTAGTTTGAGTTTTCAAATAAACTAGTATAAAAATACCTTGTGTAAATATCTCTCAACTCTTTTTTTTTTTTAAATTGCATATTATTCATATACATCTAGTCTAAGGAGGATATTTTTGGAAAAGGTTTTGAAAAGTGTTTTTGACAGCATGTTTATCAAACTTGAAGTTGCATCTAATGATCATCATTAGACGCTACTCTAATGAAAATATGCTTGACACTGGGTTTATCAAATATAAACTTCATCTGTTTGCATTTATTATACAAAATTTTGTAATTTTTCTAAAAATCTTAAATGCACAATTTAACTCTCCCTTCTTCTATTTTACTTGTTTTTCACACGTGCACAAGAAAAAAGGACTTAGTTTCTTCACCCAAGTATTTAACCTAAATCATCATGAAACAAGATTAAACTATTTGTCCAAAGGTTTAAGCAGTTGATGAAATTATGTATAACTTACAAAAACACGATTTACATGGACCAACACAACATAAAAAAATTTAATGTGTTTAGGGTTTAGGGTTTAATGTATATAAGTTTCATCCTAATAATAAATATGTTTTATCAATTTCGTGTAGTTTTGTTCCATCCACCTTAACTTTCAAATAAATTAATATTATGAATTTTTTTATTTAATATCAAAGATTGTATATGTATTGTTTATATAAGTTTGTTTTCAAATATTATTACATAAATTTAATATTGTACTTCAATGAATATAAAAGATAAATTTTATATTAAATAATTATTTATTAGGAATTATAAATAATTAGTTATTTTATAATTTTAAATTTTAATTTTAATTTTACCCCAATAGTCATTATTAATCGTTTTTTACTTTTATTATCAAATTTTTTAACAACTTTTTTAATAATCATTTCAAAATAATTTTTCCTTTCCAATGTATTATTAAAAATCTTAAAAAAAAAAATACCTTCACATTTATTTCGACATTGAAAACATTAATTATCATTATATATGATTACAAAATTATTAAATGAATAATAATTTATATTTTACATTTATTTACACAACCCTAAATAATATTTATTTTATTTAAACCGCTATATTTATTTTATTTTTCATGAGTATAAAATTAAAATTATATTTTCTAAGTTTTATATTTTATAATTTTCCTTCTCTTTTCTTTGAAAAATTACAGAAAAAAGGAAATCAAATTTCAGATTGTGCTCAATTCAAAATTTGTTTCTCCAAGAACTAAATTCTGAATATACATACTAAATCAGTTTAATTTAAAATATAAAGCACATAATCCATTTGTGAATTATTTATTTGTGTGTATTTCGGAAAAGAATAATCTGACGCGTACCTCATAAATTACTTCACATGGTGAATCACATAATAAAATGGTTTTAATTTGTTTTTAGTAGAACTGAGCTGGAACTATTCCAAATGAACTAAGATATATTTTTAAAAGACAACTTTTTGATCGAGTTAAATTTTTATTTATAAAATTTCATTCTACAAAAAATTTTCTAATACTTAAGTTAATAAAATATTAAACAAATTTATTAAAAATATTTAATAGCTAATAATGAAATCAAAGAAATACTCACAAATAAAATTATACTTACAAATTTTTAATCTAAATTAGTAAAAAAATATAAATATTATTATATTTCACTAAATTTCTTGTAACAAAAATCACTTTTAAGTTCAATTCTAATTATTTGAATTATGAAGAAGCGGTAATATAAACTTCTAAAAGTTCGTAGTGGGTGGTACATACTTTTTTTTTTTTTTTTTTTTTTTTTTTTTTTTTTTATTTTTTTTTTTTTTTTTTTTTTTTTTTTTTTTTTTTTTTTCTTTCTTTCTTTGTATATTTTATTTTGTTTTGTTTTTATTTTTTGTGAGATCTTTTATGGTGTTACGAGAGGGTAGAGACTTGATACCTCTATTTGAATATATTTATTGATTTATTGGTTATCCATTCACATCAAAGAAATATGATATTTATCAAAAATTGAGAAAAATGGTTGGAATGTAATTTGAGAAAAGAGAGGGCAATTTCAGGTCGACACGTAGGTCACATTAGCATTTATATTGTCCTCGTAAGAGGACCTTTAGATTTTTCCATTCTAAAACCCAAAACCCTAATACTCAAATTTTCTCTCTCGCTCTGAAGCTGCCATGGATTTGCAACAGGGCGAGTTCGATCGTCTCTTGTTCTTCGAGCACGCGCGTAAGGCTGCAGAAGCTGAATACATCAAGAACCCTATTGATGCCGACGTTCGTATATCTTCTTCCTTTCTTTGTTTTATTTTATTTTATTTTATTTTATTTTAGATTCGTCGTTTTCTTCGAACTCCTAATGTTTCTCTCAAAGGATTGGCTCGTCGGTGCTCTATTTAGATTATCATCGCATTTTGTATGTTGTTTTCGCTTTCGTCATTTTCTTGGTTTATTTTCGCATGAATTGGTTGTTGCCTGCTAGATTGGGAAATGGAAATGTTCTGCAATTTTTCGAAAAATTATTCACTTTTTCGCCTTGTATCTACAGAACTTAACAAGATGGGGTGGAGCCTTGTTAGAGTTGTCTCAGTTTCAGAACTTTCCTGAGTCGAAGAAAATGACCGAAGGTACTGCTAATTTTGTTATTTTACTTTTTTATTTTTGGTTAGTTGAGGGCCGATTATTACTTATTTTTCAAGAAAATGATTTTCGTGGGGTTCAGCTTTTCGAATAATCTGAATGTAGTTAAAGAATTTAAAATCTGATCAAAATCAAGAGCTAGTTTGAAAACTTTCTCGTTGTTTTTTTTTTTTAATATTTTATAATTTTCTGGAAACAGAAATTCTGTCAATACTTATTTTTTAAAGTACATACAGTGTAACAAGTGCGCCTTACATTTGTTGAACATGAAATTATCAAATTAGGGACTTTTTTGTTTTTTGATTTTTAAGATCTTAAATGGAGCATATAATCATATGGTGAGTATTGGTGTGCTTATGATTTTGAATTTTGGTTTGTTTTCTGTTTTTGAACAGAGGCTATTTCGAAGCTAGAGGAGGCGCTCGAGGTGAATCCCAAGAAGCATGACACCCTTTGGTGCCTTGGAAATGCTCACACCGCCCAGGCGTTTTTAATTCCAGATCAGGGGGAGGCAAAGGTTTATTTTGATAAGGCAGCTCATTATTTTCGACAAGCTGTTGATGAGGTACCATTTTTTTATTCAGTGTCAATGGCAGTCTCGGATATGCATCGTAGGATGTATTTTACGTTTGTCTCAGTTGAAATGATTTGTAATAGAGCACTTGTGTTTTATGTAGGATCCTACAAACGAACTTTACCTTAAATCATTGGAAGTGGCTGCTAAGGTGTGTTTCGTATTTGACCTGTTTTGTACCATCAACTTGGTTAAATGGCTCCGTTGTCTTATGATTTGTGTTTGGAAGCTGTAATGGAATATAGAAACGGGTTGCAGTTTGTTCAATTTTGTTGTCACTTTTGTGTCTTGGTTGAGATAACTAAGATAGATATTGGAATTTTCATTTTTTTTATTGTAAAAAACGGTTCTGATATCTATATTTATGGCTAAAAGTATGAGATTGCTTTGATTTGTAGATTGCCAATACATCCATGTTGATCACATCTGAATGAATTTGATTCTATTCATATTATTTGATCTGATTCAGAAAGCTCCCATTATAGATCACACAATTATTTTGGAAGAGTCGTGACAAAATTTTACCAGATTTGCACTGTCTGTGATGAGCACAAATCTTGCATCTCCATATTCCATCTTTCATCCAAGTTGTGTCCTTAGTAACCGAAAGCCAAGCCAACTATGTGTGAAGCCTTTTGATCTCCCTGGCCCGTCCTGTGAAGCCTTTTGATCTCCCTGCTCCGTCCTGCCTGGCTCTTCCCCGCCTGCCCTTCTGTCCTGTTCTTTGCTGAGACTATTCTAAATTGAATAATCTTGAACTTCTATAAAATGTGATGTTTGACTATAAAATTTTATGGTCTAGATGTTGTAATCTACAATCATATATTTGTTCAGGATTTGGTGATTGAGATTTTCTTACTGAAATTTTAGTAAATTATTGTCATGGTTGTCAATCAGAAAATCACTCTCACAGTGCCTCAAAAAGTGAGAGGAGTGGAAGCAGAGTCTTCTCTGTCATAGCGAATGGAGGATGCTATCATTCTCATTCTTTGTCAGAAGCCCTATAATGGCCCTATTTATTTTTTTCCATCCCTCCCATTTTCAATGGATTTTGGTTGTTTTTGTCTCCCCATAATACCAAATAGGGTTTTAAGAACTCAGACCAGTCACTCCCTCATACTTCTTTCTTCCTGTCTTTTCTTTCTTCTGCATCCCAGGCTTTTTCTGGCCAAGGTTCTTCACTTCTTCCTGGGATATTTTCTGGCCAATGTCACTTTCTGATCATAATGAATTTGGAAGAAATTAAGATTGGAGAAAGCCATTACTAGTTCTAGGAAGGGGAATGTAGTTGCAGAAGACGAAGAGGAAGATTATGTATAAATTGAGTGAGGAGAAACACATTTACTGATCTAGTTGTGCAGAGAGTTGTTAGGAACCAGATATAGAAATGGGAAGGAAAATCTTGCTTTTATGTTAGGAACCAGATATAGAAATGGGAAGGAAACTCTCTTGCTTTTATTGAATTCAATGTAAAGAATGGAAAATAAGAGGAAGATCTTTATTCCAAAGGTTTTGTCTTCACAAAAGGGTTCCCCTTAACAAAAGATTGATACCATAATTGGCTATTCCTTGAAGTTAATCTGCTCCTTGTTTTCTACTGGATGGTACCTTATCCACTCATTGAATTCTTTCTTTCAAGAATAATCTTTCTTATTTAAATAGAAAAAGGATCATCAACTTGTTCTGAGATTGGCTTCTGTGTCAAATTACTAAGGTCTTTCTTTTCAGGCTCCTGAGCTTCATGTAGAAATTCATAAGCATGGATTTGGTCAGCAGCAGCAGGCAGCAACAGCTGGTTCTTCTACATCTTCGGGTACAAAGGTAATAATACTTTTGTCTTGTTTGTCTGGCTTAACCTTGTGATTATTTTATTTTGTATCTGTTTTTTGTTTTAGTATAACTTTTGAACTTTTATGAACAAACAATAGATATTTTACGTCGATTTGTTAATGAATTGATTTTTCTGAGATTTTAGTAATTTAACCTGAAAATCTTCATATATGCACTGTTCTTTGATGGAGGACAAAATCAATGAGTTTGTTGACTCGAATGTATTGTATCATTACAATTGCTAGTTAATGGTGCTAAATGTTAACTTTTCTACGATAATTTTGTTTTGTAGTGAAGTAGGATCTTAGGGACAAATAAGGCATGCGTGACAAATTTTATACTATGGGCTCATAGGTTTTACCATGAGTGCACCAAATTAACTTTGTATAGATCCTAGTTATCTTATCAGTTTATACATGCTTTGAGATAGATTGAATATGCATTTTATTTGAAGAGTCCCAGAGCCAAGTGCAACCCAAACAAGACAAATATCAGTAAGCATGTCTTCTGCTTTATATTGGAGTTTTATCACCTATTTTGTTTGTTTTTTGTCAGACGCAGAAGAAAAAGAAGAGTAGTGATCTGAAGTATGACATATTTGGATGGATAATTCTGGCAGTTGGCATTGTTGCATGGGTGGGATTCGCAAAATCGAACCTGCCTCCACCTCCTCCTCCACCTCCCCGATAAGTGAAATCATTTGATTCTATCTCATACATTATGATTATTGAGAATGATATTTAATTTGGGTCAGTGCCGTTTGTTTACCTTGTGACAGTAGTAATGTTTGTAATGATGTAGCCATTGGCGTATCTTATCCGTCATACAAATTTTTTTTCCTACTGTGGGTTGAGCAGTTAAATGTTTCCGGCTTAGATATTTGCTAGTATAGCAGAATCAGAAGCATTGCCTTCAGTTAAGTACTGAATATAATAAGAATTTTACGCCAAGGTTTTGGTTTTTCATTTATGGCACCGCTTCATTAGTGTTAGTGCCAGTTTGGTAAACAGGCAGAGTTAGTTCTGACTGTGACGTGCTTTAATAAAATCTGTGACCGAGAAATTAATTTTGGGTCTGTATGGGAAAACTTCACTTCCACTGTATTTTTTAGGAACGAAAAATAAGAAAAATCAAGAAAGTTTTTCTAAAAACTAAAAGTGGTTATGCCCAAGGTAAAATAAAGATGTTAGAGAAGAGATATTTTTTACAAGTTTATGTATAAACTAATCTTAATTTAAGAAGTTCGTTTTATACACTCTCCTTGATGGACGTCTCTATGATTCAACATACAAAGCAGATGGGTAATTAAGTTTAGGGTTTAGGGTTTAGAATTTTATTTTGTTAATATTCTCTTATGAAAATAATGTACTTAATATATTTTTCTCATTACGTAATATTTATCGAAATATTCCTATTGTGTAAAGGATATTGCTTGGACTGTAATAAATAAATAAATCAAATATTAAATATACGAGCTCCTCTTCTATAAATAATAACTAATATTAATATTTTTATAATATGTTTTATTAAAATTATGTGGGACATCAGTATGATAAACCCTCTGTACCGTAGCCTTGGACAACCTCTCCACTGTAGACTTGATCTCCTATGACTCCTTTAACAAAGCTAAACTCTCAAATATGAAATCCCTTGCACCGTGTGGGGAAATTGCTTAGTTCACATGCCTTTAAATTGAAAGGTAAAACACTATGCCTGCACACCAAGCATCTCTGCTGTGAAGGCATATGCTTTATCATACAGCACTGAACTGAATTCAATTGTTGCCCTATTATTGCATTGAAATGAACCCGTGAACCAGCTGGAGGAGCATCTTCTAAAGAAATTGTCACTGGTTTGGCGGTTTCTGGAGCAATGAAATCGTGCCAGCTGCGCCATAAGAAATCCAGTGACGTTTCTTCATTGCATGGACTTCGCTTCTAACCCTAAATCGTCGTTATGGGGTACGATTTATTTGGTTAAGAAATTGTTAAATACAGGGATAATTTCTTCAGTTCATGCATGATTCCATGAATACGCTGTTGTGCAAATTGAATTTGCTTTCCAACCATTGTGTCTGAAAATTGAACCACGCTTCTGTGTATGTCTGAAAGCATTTCAATATTCAACGTAGCACTGCAAAGATAGACATCTATTCATGTATGTTGCATGTGCAAATAATTACAAAGCTTTCAATCAATTGGACAAAAAATTAAATTAATATCAATTGAGGCCATTCAGCACACGGAGAACCATTCTATAAAGGTTCTTTTGAACTAAGGATTGAAAATTCAGAAGAATATCTTAGTAAACCTCATATTCAGATCAAATTTTTCAGTGTCGTCTCCCTTAACCAAATTCTTGAGCTATTCGTAATGGCTTCATGAATTGTTGGAGGAAGTTCAACATATATTGATGATGAGCTTGTTATTTATGATACACTTGATAATTTCGGTGAAGATAAAGAACATCAAGATTTCATATTCAATGTGTCCACATCTACATATCCAACTGAATCATTCAGTAGAACTAGTCAAAATATTCAATTTGGACTATGTGAATACATATGTTTTCTTATGTAAATCCGCTTAAGAATAAATCACAGAACTCACAACAATGAGTGTTTGAATGTTCCAAGATCCCTATGTATTCAAATTTAGGAAGATCTACTCAGAACCTTTGTCTTGCGAGAAAAAAACACAGTAAAGACCTTAAAGTATGAAGAACGTCATAAGGATGATCAACCCTTGATAAGTTGCAAGTCTAATGAAGAACTCAAGAGAGAAACTCTCACTTCTGAAATTTTCATAAACAAATCTGTATTTCAAATTCAAGTTGTTGTTTACATGTGTTTTCTGACTTAAATAGATTTTTGTTAGCTTCTAAAAGCTAACCTAACTCCTCATTAGCCTAGAAGCCTCCAAATTTAATGCAACAAGAGCATTTTGGCACACTTTCAGATGACTAATTAATTACATAAAATGGGAAAAATAAAAAACATAATTTACTAAGCATGACTACTCTAAGCCCTATGGAAGATTCAAAATACATCAAAATAAAAAATTTAAAATTCGTCTACAAAATAATTTGTGACTCTTCAGAATTTAACCCTAGCCCAAAATAGTTCATTTACACTTAAATTAAATCTGGTGACGCATTTTTTATGGATCATTCACTTCAATTGACTTGTTTTTTGCCCAAATCTCTTTCATTTAATTCCTTCATCAGCCCATACCAAATTAAGAACGTGACCAGACTTCAATTCAATCTTAGACTTTGTTTGCGCAGTCAAAATGTCTTGAATCAGCCTAATCAATGCATCTTTCAGTTTTTGGACCCTTGACCTATTGTAAAGCATCCTTTGGATTGTTTATTTATGCAAGTGCTTTAGGTTGGTTAAACTTCAACTCAAAAGAGGTAATTTCCACTCAAAAGAGATCGTTGTCTCCAATATCAAACAATATCACATTGATTGAGGTTACAAATTTGTAGTCATTGAGTCCAAGATAGATAAGTATGTCGCATGTTCCATCAATTATAGCAACAGTTGTCAATGGTGACTAAGGGCCTTTTTCAGAAAAACCATCAACAATGAGAAATAAAGAAAATTGAAGCATGTCACACGTGTTTATCTATTGTTCTTTTTCAAGACAATATCAATTTGGACTCAACCCAAATTGCTTCCATTGTGGCCAGTTAAGTGAAAGTTAATCCCTCCATTCCTATTAAAAGTCTAATAGCTGAAATCCAAAGTCATCATATTTATTATGTTATACAAAAAAACTTGGAAGACAAAACAAAAGGATTAGCAATGCAATTCAGAGACTGGAAGAAATCATACAAACATCTTCCCAAATGGTTGCAAGCTTTGCAAGAAACACTTATGAGAACTATTGTTCAATATACAGGTCATCCAACTGTAGTTGAAAGTGTAGAGGATCACTACACTTACATCTTAGACCGTGTATTTTGGGCTTTCAAGCCTTGCATTGATGACTTCAACTACTGTAAGCCAATAGTGCAAGTTGATGACACGTTCCTCACTGGCAAATATCATGATACTTTGTTGAATCAATTGCTCAAGATGGAAACCGAAACATATTTCTACTTGCATTTGCTGTTGTTGAAGGGAAAACAAAGGAAGCAATGATATGGTTCTTCAAGTTATTGCAGGAGTATGTGACGCGTCAGTTGAATATTTGTCTAATCATTAACAGAAGAACATCCATTTTGCCAACATTACAATCTCCAGACTTTGCCTGGGAAGGAGATGGCATTTCCTTAGTCTTTTACATGAGACATATTGCCTCCAACTTCAACAAAAATGTTCAAAATTGTTGAGTTGAATCGACAACTAAGCAACATCGGTACGTTTTTTTTATTTATTAATTCCTTTACATGTTCATTTACGTTTAACTAAGTTCTTAAACTTATTTTATTTTTTTCACATTGTCACAACTTATGAGATGTAACAACCAATCGTTAAGGCAAAATTATCCGTAATGCGATTAGAATTCCGGCAAGTTACGTCTTGTATCGATCATATTGGAAAAATGAACACAAGCATTTGATGGGGATAAGAGGTTCGACCATATTACAACAAACCTGGTTGAATGCTTAAACTCCGTTTTGAGGGGTGCACAATCACTTTCGATATCTGCTCTTATGAAGACAATATTTGAACGAAGAAAAGATTGGTTTGTTGAACGAGGCACAAAGGTGGGCTACATGTTAGGAGTACCTTGTGTGCATGTCATAGTTGTTTGTTCATATTGTCATTTAGACTTAACCACGTTTGTTGCCCTCGTCTACACCCTACATAACATTTATAAGACCTTTGAGGTACAATTTCATCCAGTTCGAAATCAAGATTATTGGTGTCCTTACACGAGTCCAAATTTTATACTCAACCCCCACATGAGACGAAGCAAATTCAGAAGGCCAGTTATAATCCGAATACATAACCAAATGGACGAGCCGATTCAAAATAGGTCAAGAAAATATAGTTATTGTTGTAATGAAAGTCACAATAGGAAGTGATATTGTTATGTAACCCATTTTAATAATAATATTTTTCATTTTTTCCATTTTAATATTTATATTTTTTATTTTTTCCAATTCTACATTTTAATGTGTAAATTTTTATATCAAATAATACATAACTTATTAAACTTTCTAATATTTATTTCAAAATTTTCTCGACAATTTTTTTTGTTTCATAAATTATTTAAACATTTTTTTAAATATTTAAAACTTATGATATGTGCGAGAATAAGAAGTATAAATAGAAGGTGTATTAAGGAAAGACGAAATCGATTTCAATAATATAAAAATCGTGCCAGCTAAGTATAATTTCATTTAATAATTTAAACAAAATTGTATGCAAAATATACGATATTTAATTTGTACGAAAATCGTTGCAACTTAATATGATTTTTTCTTTTCTTAATTGAAATCATCATACACCGTTTTTTTTACAATGACTAACCTAATTTATTCATTTCAATAATAAAATATTTTGCTCATTTTAAATAATATTATGAAAATTGCACCCGTTTAAAAAAAAAAGTCTAAGATTTCTGAGCCAAGTCTTTTTTCATTTTAGACTATAGTTGTATATCTTTGGTTAAATTTTACGTTGGGTAAAGTCAAAAACAAAAATATTGTACTCATAAAAGCGTGTTCTTCAATATCATTCGTGTACTTTGTTTTATTGTGGTTGACAACGGTATAATATATATATATTGTTATGTATTTCGATAGAAGGTGGATACACGTATTTTATTAAATGGTCGTTACACGAAAACTCATGAGATCAAGAATGTCAAAGTAGAGTCGAGATTAGTTTCTGGTGGGTAGATGAAAGGAAACTGTGACAAAATTAAAAAAAAAAGTATTAATGTTCTTTTTCATTTTTATAAAAGAAAAGAAAAGAAGAAGAAGAAAAGTGGTCGGAGACCCCTTAAAAGAAAAGAATCATATAGCTTAAAACATGTTTTATTTTATTTTATTTTAATTGATACCATTCAACTTTGATTTATCCAAGTTATCTTTAGTTTTGATTTATACAAGTTATCTTTGGTTCCGGATTCTGAGAACAAATCTTCCGTAAGATTAGGTAGTCAAGACCATTAGTCGTGTTTGTACAATTTATTTTATAATTAATAAACTTATTTTAATATTGACTTGCAATATTTATTTAGTGTTTTACTGAATTCAATTCATACACAGTTTACTCTTAAAAATTGATAGACATTTTATATAATATAATTAAAAATAAATAATTTTATTTAATGAATTAGTTTATTAACTTTTAACTCTTATCTAATTTTTAATTTGTTTTCAATTTCCAATTAACTCATTTTTTTAATTTTTTAAATATTTCTTTTATACTAGTTCATAAACTATTTGACTTTAGTTCGTCTTTATGTGAAAAAGTCCATATATTTCCAGATGTGATTGTCGAGTTGTCAAAAACAATGAAAAAAATATATAGTTGCAAAAGATTTTCTTACTCTATAAGCACAAAAGAAAATATGTGAATATAATTAAACGTAAGAATTAAGTGAATTTTGATTATTAAATTGATTTATATTTATAATTTTTTTTAACGTGAAATAAAATATTCAAAATATATTTAAAATAATAAAAAAAAAATATGAGACCATGATTTATCATTTAATCAATTATTATATAAATAAAAAATAAAGTTTTACAACTTTACGAATCATCTGATAATATATTTTTAAGAGAAATATAATCATTGTTAAATATAAAAGTTATGTAGTTCTATAATATATCTAATTTGATTCATCTACCCCAATTTAATTAGAGTTTATATTATTATTATGTTTATTTTCATGTCTTAAATAAGGATATGTATAATTTTCACTATTCTTAATATAAAATGTTTTACACTATCATATAATAAAAGTTGTCGTTAAAATAAATTTAAAGATAATTTTAACAAAAAAGAAATAAAGAGCTTACTATATTATTGCTTTAACATTGAATGAGAGTTTAAAAATAATTTACACCTATACTACTTATTGGAAATATATTATTTTTATAAAATGATTGAACGTAACTTTTCCCACTGAAAAACTTCTAAGTCAATCATAGAATCATGGAAAAGGTTTTAGTATTTTAAACCATGGAACATTTTTATATAACAAGATAACACTCTCTGGAATGGAATCATTTCATGTTCTCCATTAAGTATTATCAATAATTGTTGAAAGAGTTTAGAATATTCTTAGATTTTTTTTATATTACTCAGATCAATTAAGAACTATAGTTATTGTAATTTTTAAGTAGTTATTATAAACGTTAATAAATTATATATCAGTATTGTAATTAAATTTTGAATTTAAAATTATTTTTTAGAGCATAAATCGTTCATTATTGATGGATAGACTTTTTTTTTTCATGTACTTACTACAATAGACAATTATGTGAAATATTTGTTCTATAATTGGATTTTTTTTACAATAATTAAAAGTATTAAGATATTTTCATATAAGCCTATTTTGAAAAAGAAATTTGGAGAAATAAAAACTAATGTAAATTAACAATTTGTAATTTATCTTATACATGCAAACGGAAGAATTATATCATATATCATCATATTTAATTAAAAAAAAACTATAATCAATATTATAGATGATTTTATACATTAATTTTTTATGAAAATGTAAACAAAGATAATTTATATCATTATCAATAGCTTATGTTTCTATTTATCTTTAAAGTAGATATTTTAATCCACATTACGAATTAATCTCATCTTCGTTAAGTTAAATTTTTAATCTTCGTATGTTATATTTCTATAAAAAAAAGTTTAATATTATTGTCATTATAATTAAAAATAAATAAAAAGTTTAGTATTATTGTCATTATAATTAAAAGTAAATTTTATTTTTTTTATTATTAGAGTTCAGATGTGTTGACAGCGTAATATGTCAACTAGATTACAACCATATGTAACGGTGAGATTAAAAAAAAAAGACATGACAGTGATTGCATTCCAGCATGACACAAATGATTTTAAATTGAATTTAAGGTTAAAAAATTGATTTCAATCACAGTCACCGTAACTTTGTCTCCCACAAATACACCTTGATTTAACTGCGTCGCAGTTTCATTTCTCACAAAACAACTGTGTTGCAACTTCATCTCTCACAGAGTAACTGGACCTTCAAATCTTTTAATTAATAACGAAATATCATTTCTATAACTGTGTTGCAACTTCATCTCTCACGGAGTAACCGGACCTTCAAATCTTTTAATTAATAACGAAATATCATTTATACTCCTCCAACGATCTCATCAATTATTGGTAAGTCAAAGTTAACATAGGATTATTAAGAATAAGAATACACTATTGTCAAAGTATTCTTTTTGTTATTGTCTCATATCTCTTGATTCATGAAATGTAAAGACTTCTACATCTATAAATAAAACTCATTATCTCCATGTAAGACTCATTTATCTTAATTAAATGAGTATTAATTTTGTTTATATAGTCATTTTTTTCTCTTGTAACACTCATCTTAATTAAATAAGAATTAATTTTTCTTATATGCTTTCTTATTCTAAAGGTTTAGTATTATTTTAGTTTTTCATTAAAAGAAACTTTTATAGAAAGAGAAATTTCGTGATAGATTTTCATCGAACATTGAAATTCAAAATTTTTCTTACCCTACTTAAACATGCTTTCATCACTGTCCTTTTTTCACAATTAGAGAGAATATCAAATTAACAAATAATAAATTATTTTTTATATCTTAACACAACTAAGACAAATATTTAATATCGAAAATCATATTTAATTTCAGTATAATATTGCTCTTTCAATTTTTTCTAACATTTGTAATTGCTTAATAAAAAAATTAGAACATTTTATGTATTGAAAAAATTACCATATTTTATTAAGATGGTATAAAATTATTTATTTTATTACACGTTTTTTAAAGATTGAGAAGGAAAATCTAAATTCTTATAAACAAAATTAAAACATGTTCAAACTATTTTCTTATTGGGTCACGCAAGTTTTTGATTGAATCTTAAATTTTAAAAATTCGTTATAGACTAAAGAAAATTAGTTATTCATTAATTATGCAAAAAAAAATTATAATCAAATGGAAACATCTTTTTTATTTTTATAATAATTACGTCAATATTAATTTTTAATTGATTGCCATGTTAAAATTATTTTATAGTTATTAAACTTCGCAAAGTAACGGCTTGTACTATTTTAAAACAGTAAACTAACTCCAAAACTTACTATTTTGTAATTGACCCTAAAGCATATTTTACAAAATTAATATGTAAAAATTAAATTAAATTTATTGGATTTTATAATAAATACATTACAATTTTCGATATAAATGAATTATTATATAAAACTATCTTTTCACATAAATTGTCCAGAAAATTCTTACTAATTAAACCTAAATGAAATTCCTAATTTTAATTTAGGATGTGAAGTTTCTGTTTCTGTTTCTGGTGTGTGAAGTCTCACTGTACAAGCCAAGACCATTCTCAATTTTTGTATATTCGTTTTCCCTTTCTTCCATTTCCGTCTTTTTGTCCCTTTCCTTTTCTCTCTCTACAAACCTCCCAATGGCGACTCTCCCCGTCGTAAGTTTTCCGATCTTCACGGTGGTCAGGGCCATCGGCGTCGCCGTCACCGTTCTTCTCCTCACATGGACCCTCCATTTTCGGGGTGGCGTCGCTCTCGTTTCTGACAACAAAGATCTCATCTTTAACGTATGTCTCCCTCTTCACTGCCTTCTCTTTTCATTTTCGGGTGATGGGTATGCGTGATTTGCTCAATCTTTTCGTTTTTCTATTATGGGGAATTTGATTTTGAACTAGAAACTGAAAAGGGTGGAGTGGTTTTCAGTGTTTGTCGTGAATTTTGTGTTGTCTTGTTGACTTTTTTTTTTTTTTTTTTTTTATTTTTTTTTGGGTTTATTTTTTTTTTTTTTTTTTTTTTTTTTTTTTATCAATTTGTTTTGGGTTCATGTTTGTTTGATTTTTAGTTTGTTGTCTTAGCTTGGTTTTTCCAATGTAGGTCCATCCAGTGTTGATGGTGATTGGGCTTGTTCTAATCAACGGTGAAGGTAAATGTTCCTTTTGTTTTTAGCTTTTTTTACGTATGTCACTGGTACATCATTATATGCATATTAGTATCTCTGAAACTTTTTGTGGTCACTGATCATGTTTCAGTTGCATTGTGAAGAGTTGTTGTTAGATCTTTGTATTAAAATCAAATTAGGTTGTCCCTGTATTTGTGTAACGCGTCCATTGATATCATAAAACTCGTTTGTCCATTTACATATTATTCTTGCAAGACCGTTTATTACAATCACAACGTCGTCTCCAACTGCTCCCAATCTCCGACCAGTACTCGGTCGTCTATAACAGCTTTTTTTTTTGGGTGGGATCTTGCCGGCATTCTTACATGGTCCGAGTAACCGAGGATGAATAGGATTAAAGTAACACTATTTTATTTTTTGAGAGCACCTTTTCTTTTATAATAGTTTGGTTGGGCTCTCGTGTGGAATGGGCTTAAGGTCAAACTTATCCAATATTTTATGTGAACTTTGGTTAAGGTATACTTGATTGTTATGTGTCTATATTGTCAATGTCATGTGTCTATCTTGTTAATGTCATGTGTCTTATGACGATTGAGTAGACTAAGTTGTACTTTACAACCGATAAGTAGTCGGTGAACCAACACAGATCAATATTTGAGTTATGACCGACGGATACACTGTCGACCATTGCGGATGGTCATGCAATATTATATATTGGATTAACTGGTCGGTCCATCCTATAATACACATATGATGCTATTCATGATTGTTAATTCACTCATTCACTATGATCCTGACGTAAAGATGAAGTTGTGCTTTGGTGACTGGTTGGTCATGGGCTTGAATATGGAAACAGTCCTTTTGCGTACACTTCCTCTGTTCCAAATGATTGCACTTCAAAGTTTTCTCACCCATATTAAGGAGAATAATAAATATACGTTTCTTTGAAACAATTTTACTGAAATAGTCTCGGATTTTTCAAAATAAGTGCATTGTTTTGAATAAGAAAGAGAGGGTCATTGATTTGTGGACAAATTAGGAAGAAATTGGAATATGAAAACATTAGTCAACCTGAGAAAAGAAAGTTTACATAGCTAAAACTGTAGCCATTGTATGGAGAATACAAGGATAAGGTTGTGTGCAACACTCTCTCCTAAACCGTTGCATAGTGAGGAGTCTTTTGACAGCGTGATGCACTAGTTCGGTTGTTGATTCACAATGTTTTTCTATGGTTAGGATGTCTTAGGAGGTGAAGCATTCTATGGTCTTTATTCTTGTTTACATTCTGTGAAGCCTGAGTACTTGATATAACATGAGTACCGTATGACATTGATAGAAGGATGCAAAAATCAATAAAAGTTCAACATATAATATTGCTTAGATATGTTAAGTGTGAACATAAATTTTGAAAAAATATTTTACATGGATACACAACATTTGTAGATGTTGATCATTTCTCATTTATACATAATTCTATCAGCAGATGATAATCAAGATTTACGAAAGCAATACTTGTGATCATAGCCAAGATCCAGGGTTAGATTTTATTTTTCCAATTCTCCCATATCAAAGTAAACCCTTTCCCCGTGAACAGTGAAGTCCCATATGTTCCTAGTGCATGTTAGAATGTCACAAAGCCATCTAGGGATCTTGGTTCTATATAATTGCCTACAACCTGCTATAGGTTTAAGGATACAGAGGGAAAAATAGAACTACATGTGATTGAAGTCTTATTCAACGTATTTGAGTTAGATCCGAAACATATTAGTCATAAAATTGAAAGAAGCCAAAAGGAGGATATTCACTGGATACATATCTATAATTATTGTACATGTATTGTTATTGGATATGAGTATACCGGTGCTCTGCCGTTTTGGAGTATATGTGCTTTGTCTGAATTGTTATCATTTAATTGTAAGCTTCCATTTTGTAAGAAAATGTTTTTGGTCCTCTAAAGAAAACAAGCACAGTACATAAGTTCAAATAAGATTTGATGTTTGTTTTATCTCCATGTATGATTTCTGTCCTAAGCTTAATGTAGATCAATACTTGTCCTAGGGATATGGTGTTTTCCAATTAGTTTACACAGTAAATGTGATGATTAGTTATCCCCTATCATTTGACATGCTTGTGGTGCTGCTGGGTGGTAGAGTCTGAATTAGGGGGTCTGTATAACATTTTTCCATCATATATGTTTGATTGCATTTGGAATCTAAATCCTTTGAACTAGTCGAACCTCCTTCACCAAATTTGATTGTAGTTGTTTCACGAGTAAATTAAAAGAATTTTAGACTAACATTAAAGAGATGATAGTATACCAAATTTGATTGTAGTCGTTTCACTTCAGTCTAATACCGAAGAGATGATAGTATAGATAGAAAAAAGTTAACTCTAAGTCGACTTTCAATGAAGCTAATAGTAACAAAGAAAGTTAGTAGTAACAATAAAGGAAATAGGGAAGTTTTGAGGATTGTTGTGCAGGAAATTAAAATAGATGATCTAAAAATAATAAAGAAAATAGATTGGCTTTCAAGTTCTTTCACAATTTTTTTTCTTGATTTCTTAAGATTATTATCCTTGAATTCTCTTAACAGAGTTGAACTCAATCAAACAAGCGTTAATCAAATTCAACCGAATCTTATATTCAATATCTCACCTCGTCTCCAAATATATAGTCAATGAGATGTATATCTTTTATCTCTTGACTAAACATACAAGAAATTGATTAAAACTAAGCGAATTAACCAAGAACTTTAATTAAGGAAAAATAATTGAATTCTCAACCAGCGTTCAAAAACAAATATATTTCAAAAAATATAGATTTCACAAAGACAAATAATATATAACAACTATTACAGAGAACGTAAAGAACAAAACTTTATTAAACAAAAACCTCAGAATTCATTGTGAAATCACAAGAGAATCAACCCAAAAGAGTTTTATCTTCCATGATGAAGGCACAAGGATTGCAAAAGAAAATAAGACTAGAGTTTATGTTATGCAACATTGTGTGTCTTCATGCCTTCTTCAATGAGATTTAATTCTCAGATATTATCCTTACAATTATCGTACGTTTCCTTATGTGCCAAAGATTAATTTTTTAAATATCTTATTTCCAATAAAAACTGTAGATTTTCTATCTCTCAATCTTTTTCAGATATTTTGTTTCCAATCTGTTCCAGATACCAGCTCATAATAAGTGAATCTATAAATTAAGTAAGAATTGCAGAGGATCATTTTTGTAGAAAATCTGAAAAATATATTTACAAAAGATTTAATTAGATTTGGAACCCATAGAATCTTTGCAAATAATTAGAAACAAGACAAGTAAGAAAATATGTTAAAAATCTAAATTTAATCAATAATCTCAACTAAGTTCTAATTAATCTTGATTGGGTGAATCTTATTTAAAACAATGGATTTATTTTCAATTTAAGTTTAAGAAAGTTAAGGTTAAACACCAAGTGTGAATATAAATATACTCATCTAAAAGTTATATTAGAATTAGAACATTTACTGTTTTATTTTGGTAGATTGTAAAGGACAACAAACTTGAGCTGGCTAGTACCTTCAACATGTTCATAACAACGTGTTTGAAAATATAACTTCCCAAGTCAAAGGAAAAATTGTTGTCTTAAATTCCATATAATGTTTCATTTTACCATCCCTTGATTGTTTATAAATACTTTCATGTTATAACTACCTTCTTTTATTCACTGTGGCAATTTGCAGCGATACTTGCATACAAGACTCTATCTGGAACTAAAAACTTCAAAAAATCAGTTCATCTCGCGTTACAGTTTGTTGCTCTCATTTTGAGCTTGATCGGTATCTGGGCTGCTTGGAAGTTTCATATTGACAAGGGCATTGACAATTTCTACAGCCTCCATTCATGGTTAGGCCTTGCATGCTTTTTCCTGTTCTTCATCCAGGTATAGTAGCTACACTTCATCTAACAAGTTGTTCTAAACTTGTTTAGGTGAACACCTCCATTATATTTAAGACGAAAATAAGAAAGAATAATTAAATAAACTCTTCCATAAACTAAAATTAGCTTATGTGCATAGTTAAAATTAGTTTTTTGGAAAAGCCATTTTTTCCTTCTTTTACAAGTGTTTATAGAGAAACTTTTAACCAATCCAAGTATTATTTTTTTGTTTGGAACTTGGATTCTGTCATTTCGTTGTATCTAATTATTTGCTACAATATTAATTAGTGGGCTGCTGGCTTTGCAACATTTTGGTACCCTGGAGGGTCAAGAAATAATAGAGCAACCTTACTGCCATGGCATGTTTTCTTTGGTATCTATATCTATGCCTTGGCTATAGCCACAACTGCTACTGGTATTTTGGAAAAAGCTACATTCCTTCAGGTGAACAAAATCATATCACGCTATTCCAATGAGGCTCTTCTGATCAATTCTTTAGGCATGTTGATAGTTATTTTAGGTGGCTTTGTGATTCTGGGACTTGTTACTCCAGTTTATGGTAAAGCTGATGTCATACGGGGAAATGAGTAACCATATTGTAATCTATGTAATTCAAAATTGAGGAACATGGACATGGATATACGAAAAACTGTGAACGTGTATACAGGTTTAATTTTCAATTTGATTTATTTACTTTGTCTATTGTCCTTCTAATTAGCATTCGTGTTTCGTGCATATTAGTTAATCTAAATTGAGGCAACTTTAAAATGTTAAAGATGTTGGCGTTTAATTATCGAAATTTTTGTTGTTAAAGATGTATTTCCAATATTTCTTAAGTAGTTTTTTTGTTAAGAGACTATAATATCTTACCCGAGAAATAATCATGTTGAGTAGTGTAGAACTCTTGTAGTATTGATGGTAAATTATCTTTCTAAATATTCTATATATAACTTCATATTCAAGGTTTAACTTGAGAGTATTGACTAAATTGAAATAATTGTCTTAGTGTATGTGTGAGATTAGTGATTTATGGTGAAGGTAGGTGCAGACAAGAAAATATATATGATTTTTATATGATAAAAATAAGAGCAAAAAATTTAGTTCCAAAATTCTCTTTTTTAATTTAAATTTTGAACTCTTTCTCCGTTGGAACAAAGGTTGAAGGTGTACGACGGCTGATGAATCAAAGAAATTGCAGCCCGTTACTAATTATGAACTAATTGGTCATTTGGTATGTTTAGACGAGTTTTACATAAGCGTCTATAGAAAAAAGAAAAATTATTTTTTATAAAGTAAAATTAATTTACGAATTTTAAACAATTATTTCAGATAATTGTTTCCACAACTTGTCACATCATTTCTATTTATTGTACGTTGTAAAATAATAGTTGTTTTGGAGGCAGTACGAAAGTGGGAGAAAAGAATATGCATGATTTGCAATGGAAAATAGAAATGCATGTGATATACGTTGACACTCTTTAACTAATGCTAATAGAATCAATGAAGATCAATGTTAACATATACTTCTAAATTAGTAAAAGGGTCCAATATCATTTTTCCAGATTTTGTTAGAAAAACGTAACATCTTCAGACATCAGGACCACTTGCACTTATTTTAAATTGCATCATTGCATGTCAGTTCATGATGAAATGTTCATGTAAATGATTAAGAAGCAATTGTTTTTCTAAATTGGGCAACTTTTTATCATGCCTATAGCATTTTCATCCTAATTATTTTCCGACATCATGGAGGGTGTGGAAAAGAACAACGTGATGAATTAGAAACTGGCCAAGCAACATAAAATATTTTTTAAAACGATTTTAATTTAAAATTTTATTGTCATCTGATTCTTAATATTGACACCTTTGGACGCAAATCTAAGGTTGATCACCAAACATACAAAAAAATTATTCAAATTCTGTGCCTTCAAATTATTCCTTGCAAACTTTCAACCTTCACATGCGAAAGGAATGACAACAGAGCATGTTTTCGTGCAACCATTTTCCATTTTCTGACAATTAGAGAAATCACACGCAACAAAATTTCAGTGATAACTTCAATCCGTGGTGAAGGTTTTCATAATTACAGTACAGCAACTTAAGAAGGGCTAAGCATAACTACAAGTTGCTAAACCAAAATTGTGACAGAATAATTATCCAAAATTTGAAAAGTAATCTAAAATGAACTGTTACAGATGATGAGAATGCATGGCTAATCTTCCTGGAGAGGCGAAAATTTGCACTCTTCTCTAGGATAGGTGAATACAGACAGAAATGTCCAAAATTTCGGAACAGGAAGGCTCATTAACATTATTCCAAGGTGAGAAAATAATACAAAAACATGCATGCAAACATAGGCTTCTAAATGGGGTCTTGCGCGCCCACAAAATGGTGATGGTACAAATTTGCGTAGTTTATATCCAGACCTGTTCTCTCCCGTATTCTCTTACAATTACAGGCACACTTGTAGGGGGGACCTGACAGTAAAAATGCCAAGCAAAACACGTTTTCTTTGTAAATCATCACCATAAAAATGAAAATAAAAATATAAAGGACACTATGACCTTTGATAATGATGTATATAAACAATCAATAGGAGGCCTCTTTTGCAAGTTCTAACCGGCATTGAACGTTTAGAGAGGGATGGTTCTTTACCTCTATTCTTCTAATGTCCCTCCTTGCTTCATTTCCATATTTTCTTTTTGGCTTATAAAAATGTTTAATGAAGGAGGAAAAATTGAAAACAGAATGTACATTGTGTTGTCCTGAACCAACAATCCTGAAAGCTTATCTGGACAACACTCGGGAATGGTTTCTATACTGTATTATTTCTCTAACACACTGACACGAGCCTTTGAGGCTTAATGCATGGATATAATGCACAACCGCATTAACAGTTACCAAGTTTCAAATTTTTTATTAGAATAGAGAAGTGAAAAAGTTACAGCTCAAGCTCTAGATCACTTGGCACCGAGGCTTTGATGCCGTAAATACGTAAATAGCTTTCTAACAGTATTTTTTACATTCTTTTTATGTTTTATTTTATTCTTTTAGGATTTTCAAAGGGGTATTATATCCCCATTCAAAATCATTTTTCCAAAAACAGTGAACAGAATTTGTGTGCTCAATTCATCTACACAAATTCAAGGTAGAAACAATGCAAGCTATAATAAAATCCTGAAGCTGAACTTTAGGCATGTTTTAGCAGCAAAGACAAAAAAAAAAGAAAAAAATACTCTTTTAAGATTTCAGTACTTACCATGCCATAATCCGTGACAATCATTGAAACATAATCTGAAGGTGTTGCGTCATAGCTGCCATCAATTTAAATAAAAGCGCAATGTTAAGAGTGAGAAAATGAGAATTGGGAGGGTATCTCATCAATATGAAGGGCTTACATCAGATTTAAGAGTTGCAGATTTTCAATATTGGCCCAGCCATCCAAGTGGTTGACATCCTCTCTACCCAGTACATTTGAAATTGCATCTGGATCACCTGTAAGAATATCATAGAAACATCAACCTTCTTACAGAGATAATGGAAAAAGCTATCTGTGAACTGTAAATAGAATCTTCATCTTTTACAATTGTTAGATATACATACCAAGTTCATTAGAGCATATTGAGTCCAGCTGTACCCGTTCATGAAATTTATAGGCCTCACAACATACTATGACAGGTACACGGAATGCATGAGCAACCATAGCAACACATGCAGTCCCTACTCTTGAATATACTGTTCCATTAGATAAAACTGATGAAGCACCAAGAAATACTCGAGTAACTTCATGCATTATATAGGAAACAGCATTTATATGAGTGTATGTACAGCTAAGACCTTTCTCCACCAGCCTGCGAAGCAAAAGTTGCCCTCTAAGCTTCGGACAAGAGTCAACTACCACAACACGAAACTGTCTTCCCAACTCATGTGCATGTAATAGTATCATTTCAACAGCCGATGAGGATCCATAAGTTAGAAGAACATCACCATCTCTTATTTTGGTGACAGCATGCTTCACTATCACCTTGTTGGCAAGTATGATCTTCTCACTAATAAAACGCTCAATATCTGACAGGAGAGAAGCTTTTGCTTCTGATTCAGACAAGGTCAAAGGTAGCTTGGCTATCCGACTTTTGAGAAACCTAATTGCATTTCCCATGCTGATTGACAGAGGTCGACACTCAATAAGAAATGATACATAACTACTAATTTTTGCTGTTAAGTCTCTCACAAGAGTCTTCTCTTGTGGAACCTTGTAGTCTTTGATGGCCTCCTGAAATGCTTGTAGCATTGCAATACACCGAGCATTGGCACCAGATATATCTCCAGTTAGATACTGCAAACCCACCTGTAACATAAAAGTTGAAGATCTTAAGATTTGAGAAAAAATATTTAAAAAGGTCTAGGTCACAAAAATATGACCCAGGTCCTAAAAACTTTCCTACTCATTAAAAATAAAACAACATAAGTTTTAATTTTGAATTGGCTCAGAAAGCAGTATCCTTTCTGCAAATGTATAGACGGCTTAATGCACTTTACTTTCATGTGAATGTCATTCAATTCAATCCTTAAGTTGAACAAGGTATGATAGGCAAGAAGATGCAGTGCAATATAATAGTAAATGAAATCTGATAATTGCATCATGCAAGTTGCATAGATTCCTTTCACTCAACAGATTTAGAAAAATTGATCTATATAGACTACACTACTGTACACTATCAGGTAGTACTTGATCTTCTTTTAGTTGCTCCTCCTTCTGTTGGTATTGACACCTAAGGAACAAAGGAAGCACTGCATGGTGCCTATCAATGAACCATATGATGTCATCTACTGAAAAGAGTGTTCAGATTTATTATTGCAAGTGACATATGTTGATGCATTCAGTTTTCAGAAGGGCTCACAGTTCTGCTTGGCTTTGCAATGGTCTCAGTGCAGTACAAACTACATTAAATTGCTATAATCCAAAAATAACTATAGTATACAAATCCAGCACCGAATATATAGAATTGTAACAAGATGACATAACAAAAAATGCAAATACCTTATAAACAGCGGGGTGCACTGGAGAAAGATGGAAAAACCTTGCCTCGAGATCGGGAAGCTGACTCCCATGTTCATATTGTGGTAAATGCCTGAACAACTCAACTCTGTTCCTAGCTTCAGTTTGTTTTACCACTGCACGCCGTTTAGCTTTCTCTACTCGGCTCTTGTCATCATACTGCATGCGTGGTTGAGGAGCATCTTTTTTTCTATCCTTTTCTGGTGGAATCTCACCTCCCTTCTTCTCAGATGCTGCAACAGCTGCATTATCAATTTTCTGAGCAGGCTTTGCAGCTTTAGCCGGTTTGGCATTCGCTGAAGCTGCTGTTCCAGATGCTTTATTTCCTTCAGCTAGAGACACAATTTTTATTGAAGCTAACCAATCAGCATTATCTCAATGAGTTGTGCAGAAAAGCGACCCATGAAAGACTATCAGAAATTCCTACTTTTAGGCATGTTAAGATCATTAGAAACACAGAATTAGGGTCTATGAACACAGTAGTTCTTCTGACAAACAATTAGTCATAAATACACATTAAGGAATACAATGAGCACATAGTTTGCTTATCACAGATAATATGTTCAGCTTAAAAGCACTTTCAGTCAGATAGCTTAAATGCAGACTCATAGGACACATTATCAACTACGCACCTTTTGCTGCAGCCTTTGCAGCTCTTTGAGCTTCTTGAAGAGCACGTCTTTCAGCTTTTGAGGTTTTTGGTTTCTGTTTAGAACTAGCAGGTTGCTCTTTCGCTTCCACTGCTGACCCTCCTCCTCTGCTTCCTTTTTCTTTTCCTAAGGAGGATTAGGGAAGAATATGAGAAAAAAAGATAACAGAATCAAGCAAAACGTAAAATAAAAGTAAAAACAGACTATAGATAGAGACAACATATTTAAAGTGTTCTCTTGAGATCTACATATCAAAACTTTTACTCATACATTCAAGCTTGCAAATAGTAAAAATCAACACACAAAATCCAAGTAGATATCAAAAGAACATGTAGCAAAAGATATATTATATATTCAATAAAAAAATCAAATAAATAAATATAACTTCAACTTCTGTTCCATTTCTTGAACATTACAAGGAATTCAAACAAGTTCGTTCTTTCTAAGCCTGCGATGTAATAGTCAAATTCACAAACTTAATAGAGATTCCTTCCCTTCATGAACCACATTACATTACTTCTCAAGAACCTCACCCTATCCACTCCGGATCTTATCGAAGATTGATAATTAGCCCACGCCTTTAAAAACAGTTTCTCACAAGCTACACTCATCTAAGTGCATGTTTGAGTTCAAATTAAAATGCCAACTACAGTAACTTCTGCGTTCTGTGGGATTCACACTGAAATACAAACTAAGGCTATTTTGGGGTTTCAGTTTAGGTTGCTCCATACTCAGTTTGGAAAGTATATGCTTAGCTTCATAACATGTTTGGCTACTCTTAAAAGTTCGTTTAGACGTTGAAAATTTGTCTTGTAACTCAATTTTGTAAAAACCAGACTTGAGTTGCTATTGCAAACTCAATTATACTGCAAAAACTATAATCTAAATGCACTAACATGATTTAAGGTGAATGTTTACATGTTCACTTTCCATTGAGAAATTGATTGAGAATCCAAAATTAATTGGTTTGAAGCAATTCTAATGTTAGATTCAAAAATTGTATACCAAAATTCATTATTAACGTCCCTATACAATAAACATAAATCACATAACTTCAAAATCAATTTAGCATAATTTATTCCGTTCAAATCATTAATGCTGCAAATGCTTCCCCAACCACGATCTAAGTCAATTAAACCACAGTTCCTACATTCACACTAAACACGACAAAAATTCACATTCAACGCATGTTTCCACCATTTATCATCCCGAACCACTTCAAATTCAAACCTAGCTAGCATTAACAAGAACCTCACCGGCAATCCCTAGCGAATCATTCACCACAGAAACCGTGGTCAGCTCGCTCGCCGGCACGACGACGCTCGCGGCCGCCGCCACCTTCATCGCCGTCAGGTCGAATCCTCCGCGAGGGAAAGACGACGCTGCCACCTTCCCACCGTTTCCCTTGTTGAAGTCGCCGGCGATCCTGCTGGAGTACGACGACGATGGCAAAGCGGGCGAAAGCGGCGCGGGGAAGAAGTCCGCGGTATCGAAAGAGGCTCCGCCGCCGCCGCAGTCTGCGCGGAGGGGAGATGCGACGGGGGGAGCGTGGAGGAGGAGGTTGTCGGAGAGGTGGCGCGGCGGCGGGATCATGACCGGCGAAAGGGAGTTGGAGATTGGGGGCGAGGAGTGGGTGGAGTTGGGAGGACCCGATTGGGAGCGCTCGGGCGGGGCGAAGAACCCGACTTGGCGGAACTTGGGGACCGGGTCGATCACGGCGCGTGGGGCGCGGCGAGAGGGATCCATCGAAGAAGAAGAAAGAAAAGTAGGGTTTAGGAGAGACAATGAGTGTGTTTGGTTGGAAAGAAAATTTGGAAGGTTTTCTCTTGTTTTCTCAGGAAAATTTTGAAGGGGCTGGAATTTGATAGAGTGAAGGAAAGGAAATAGTGAAACCCTGAAAGCACTAACACAGAACCTCTTCCTTTCTTTGCAGCAGAAATGAATAATCAGTTATTTGTGATGGAAAGGTAGATAAGTTTATGATTATGGTCAGCCTCAAAATTTACCTTAATAAGCTAGTTAAAAGGTCATGAATTATGATTTATAATTTAAATATATAGATATGAAAATTTATATATATATATATACACATTTATATTATTAAGATTTATACACTTTATTTCTAAAATATAAGTTGTTGCATTTTAGAAGAGTCTGTTATTGAATTATATCATTAGTAGTGTGCCTCCTTCAGCATTTCTAGTGGTGTTAATAAGTGCATCTAGAAGGAATGAACTGTACTAAATCAAATTTAAGACAAATAAAAAAAAAGAAGTCTTATCTTAAAGTTTTATTTATTTATTAAAATGTATCCAATTTAACTGAAAGATAACGTCTTAATTGAACAATTTATTAATTTTTTTTTATTCCTGTGAAATTTTCCAATTTTCATTTTAGCCTTTTAGAAAATTTTTACTTAATAAAACATTTGTCCACTTAATTGTTTTATTATTCAAGGTTTTTACATATTTTATTATAATATTTTTTCCACTTTGTATATTTTACCGATCTAATAAACATTTAATAGAATAATTATGAGTTAAAAGTTAATTAAGAAACTAACTACTTGAAAAATCGAATGTCTGAGACTTTCAAAAATTTACTTTTGGGAATCATATTTAAAATATATTTTAATTAGTTAACAGTATTCATATTCATAATATCTTAACTTGTTTATTTAGTCTATAATTCTTACTATTTTATTTCATAATTTATTAAAATAACAAATAAATTTATATATATATCAACTCCTTGAATACTCACATAACAATGAAGATCATTCTTAATTTGAACGAATTTCAAACTTAACTAAGGTGGGAAGTATTTCATATTATAAAATAAATTAGATTAATAAATATGAAACTTTATAGGATAATATTAGTTATAAATCTTAAAATTTTCAAAAATGAAAAATAGAGATTCTGATTTAAATAAGTATAATTAGATGGAAAAAAATATAAAAATAACGTTTCAAAGTTTGTAAATGATGTGATAGGTGTAGTGGATATTTTAATTTTTTTAATTAATAAAATTATAAGATTACAAATTTGTCCCTATAATTAAAAATGAGATGTGATTAATTTGTTAGGTGTAATTAATGAATTATTATTATTATTATTATTATTACTTTTTAGAGGATATAATATTATGAATTACTTTATAGTAAAAATTAAATTATTATTAAAATTATTATTTTGTAATTTATTATTGATATTATTATTTTATTAATATTAATAATAATTTATTAAAATGTAACTGAAATACATATATCAAATACATATTACATAAATATCTAATAAATAGATACATATCTAATAGATAGATATTTAACAGATAGATGGACATCTAACGGACAGATGGACATCTAATAGACAGATGGACATCTAACGGATAGATATCTAATAGATAGATAGACATCTAACAGTTAAATCGACATCTAACGGATAGATAGACATCTAACGGATAGATAGACATCTAACGGATAGATGAACATCTAACGGATAGATGGGGATCTAACGGATAGATGAGCCTCTAACGGATAGATGGGCCTCCAACAGGATAGATGGGCCTCCAACGGATAGATGGGCCTCCAACGGATAGATGGACCTCCAACGGATAAATGGGCATCTAACGGATAGATGGGCATCTAAAGGATAGATGGGCATCTAACGGATAGATGGAGATCTAACGGATAGATGGGCCTCTAACGGATAGATGGACATCTAACGGATAGATAGACATCTAACGAATACATATCTAATAGATAGATACACATCTAACGGATAGACGGGCATCTAACGGATAGACGGGCATCTAACGGATAGACGGGCATCTAACGGATAGACGGGCATCTAACGGATAGACGGGCATCTAACGGATAGATGGGCATCTACCGGAGAGGTGGGCATCTACCGGAGAGGTGGGCCTCTAATGGATAGATGGGCCTCTAACGGGTAGATGGGCCTCTAACGGGTAGATGGGCATCTAACGGGTAGATGGGCATCTAACGAGTACATGGGCATCTAACGGATAGAGGGGCATCTAACGGATATATTGACATCTAACGGATAGATAGACATCTAACAGATAGATGGACATCTAACATATAGATATCTATTCATATATATCTATGCATAGATATTTAGCAGATAGATATCTATACATAGATATCTAACACATAGATATCTAACAGATAGATATCTAAACATATATCTATACATAAATATCTAACAGATGAATATCTATACATAGATATCTAACACATAGATACCTAGCACATAAATATCTATACAAATAGATATCTAACAAATACATATCTAACACATAGATATCTATGCATAGATATCAAACACATAGATATCTATACATAGATAGGCATATAACGGATAGATGGGCATCTAACGGATAGATATCTATGTGTATAGATATCTATGTGTATAGATATCTATGTGTTAGATATCTATCTGTTAGATATCTATCTGTTAGATATTTGTCTGTTAGATATCTATGTGTTAGATATCTATGTATAGATATCTATCTATTAGATATCTATTTATAGATATCTATGTGTTAGATATCTATATGTATTTATAGATATCTAACTGTTAGATATCTATCTGTTAGATATCAATGTATAGATATCTATCTGTTAGATATCTATGTATAGATATCTATCTGTTACATATCTATATATAAGATATCTATCTGTTAGATATCTATGTGTTAGATATATATCTGTTAGATATTTGCCTGTTAGATATCTATGTGTTAGATATCTATGTATAGATATCTATCTATTATATATCTATTTATAGATATCTATGTGTTAGATATCTATGTGTTAGATATCTATGTATAGATATCTATCTGTTAGATATCTATGTGTTAGATATCTATGTGTTAGATATCTATGTGTTAGATATCTATGTGTTAGATATCTATGTCTTAGATATGTATCTATGTATAGATATCTATCTGTTAGATATCTATGTGTATAGATTTGTATCTGTTAGATATCTATGTATAGATATCTATCTGTTAGATATCTATTTATAGATATGTAACTGTTAGATATCTATGTGTTAGATATCTATGTATAGAT
>Ga0209700_102311_pt1 | contig 38906 bp, 20 predicted proteins | sample SiratroredBW_FD_187528 | JGI IMG/M metagenome (GOLD analysis project Ga0209700, IMG submission 187528) | Root nodule microbial communities of legume samples collected from California, USA - Siratro red BW (SPAdes) (version 2) | ecosystem: Host-associated > Plants > Roots > Nodule | place: USA...
TAATAATAATAATAATAATGTTAACTGCGCAATGTATCTAAGTCATCAAATATAAATATATACTTGATTTTTGTTATCATCAAAACTTTATCAAATGATTTGATCCTCTAAAGGGACTTTGGACCGTCCAATGTTCAACAGAAACTATATGAGAAAAAAATTTAACACCCTTGTAATGCATACATCTTAGGTTTAGTTAAAGGTGCGTTAGTGTTTGACAAAGCAGGGACCAAAGTACACGTCATGTACTTAACTTCTTTTAACTAATATTTATAGGATCAGATGCTACAACTTGGATTATATATGTTTAGTTGTTTTGTATAGAGAGTTACACAAGACCACAAATATGAAAGCAAAAATAATGAGTGGTTGTGTGTTACTATTATAATCATGGACATGGCATCATATGACATACATTGTGTTTATTTCCAACATTCAACCAACGTTCCTATTGATGTGCAAATGGAGCTGAGGCTGAGTATTCAACTTTCAGAACACACCTCATTATGATATAATTAGGTATAAAGTAAAGATAAATATATTTAAGGTAATCAAGTACAATTTCTAACAAAGCAATATGTCATATTCTTCTTTATTTTTGTCTTTAATATTATTTTTTGTTATAATTTTCATAACAAGCATTATGTTATTGCAATTTTTATAGACTTCGTATCTATACTTGGAGAGATAAATGTCGATCCAATCCTATAAGGATGAACAATAATAGACGTAATATACCATAATAATTTGTTTTGCTATTATTAATGACACTAATATGACAGCTAAGGTGTCAACACCCAATTTTATCCGGGCAAATAAAATTATTTCAAAATAAAAAATAAGAAAGTAAAAATTTAAAAATTGTGTTTTTAACATATTTTTTTCATTTTAAAATAAATAATAATAAAAAAATGTTTTGATTTCATTTTTATTTTATGACAAAATTTTTAAAATAAAATTCATAAAAAAGAAAAAGAGTAAAGAAAAGTTGGATGTTTTAAATTCATTAAAAATGTGTTAAAGGAAAAAAATCAAAAATCAAAATTTTCTATTAAAGAGTTGTCACGTCACATTTTCTCCCTCTACGATATAATCTGACTGCCTTTTCACGCACCTATTTTTAATGCACGAAAATTAATTTAGAATTAAAAAAAAAGAATTAATTAATAGAATTTGATCAGATTAGTGATAGAATCTGGTGATTATTCCGCTTAAATGCAAATAATGGTATTAATTAGATATTATTCTGCTTAATTTCAAATAATGGTAATAATGGAGATTATGCCTAATTGCAAATAATTCTGATTGATTGGGATTTATATCTCAATTAAGCGCATTAAAGTGGAATTATCTAGTAGAGCAATTGAGAGGTTTGAAGAAATTTGATAAAATAAAGGGATGACACATTTTTTTAAGAGAGCACTAGAATTACACATGAAAAATTACTAAAGATCTGAAGGATTGAATTAGAAGAAAGATGTGAATTTTGTTAAAGCTGGTATTCAACTAGTATATCTTGATCACTCAGCCTCATGTGATTGTTCTATTTATTCTTGTTTTGTTTGTCCTTGTTTTGTTTGTTTTGACCTGTTGAAATTTCAATATCATGAATATTAGTATTTTGTATTGCTTGTAAATAAATTTGCATTATAAACTTGTTTTTGTTACACTAGAGATGCTGCTCTAAGCACATCTCGTACTTCTTTTTGTTATATCGAAGATGCTTCTCTAAGCACGTCTAGTTGTTTAACTGCTATTTCACACGGTCTCATACTTCCCACCAAAACCGAAATCGAAAAACAGTAGACAAAATTCAAATTCATTAGAGACCGCATTTTGCCATAGCCAAATTCGATTTCCCAAACCAACGAATCCTCTAACCAGTAAATCACTAAATAGTAACATGTGTTCAATTTACCCCAAATCGAGTACCAGAAAACCCAAAAACCCTAAATCTTAGTAAATCATGGAAGCAAAAACATCAAAGCACTCAAACAGGAACTCAAAACCATAAAGAACAACAAATATTTAATAGAACCACTGAGCACTTATCCACCCTCAATCCTCAACAAAATCAAGAGGTTGCTGCTCTGTCACAATCACCATCTCAACCATCCTAAAACACCCATAAAATGAAAATTTCCAAAATTCAAAATCTTAGTGAATCATAGAAGCAAGAACACCAAAACAATCAATAGGAACTTTAATCCCCATCAGAGCACTCCAAAAGAAACCCTAAACCATTTTTTTATTATTACCATTATTTTCTTTCTTTCTTTTCTTAACAAATCAATAAATAATGTTTTTTCCAAATAAATTTCTGAAAATATAAAAAACACAAAATTTTAAAATATTAAAATATCAAATATCATCAAACAAATTTTCAAATTAGAACTACGTGAACCCTGATTTTTATCCTAGATTGAAGTACGTAGGACCAAGGTCAATCCTTATCGGCCCCAAAAAATAAAAAAAAAATATTTTCTTTGTGTTATTTGCATTATTTTTATTGTTTATCTTTATTTTATTTATTTTTATTTGTTTCACATCTTTGTTTATTTTTATTTATATTTTATTTATTTTGCATCTTTTATATATTGTTTATGGCACCTTTTATTATCTTCTTTTTATCTTTTATTTGCATTTTTATTTGTTTTTTTATCATTTTATTTATTTATTCTTATTGCATCTTTATTGTTTTTATTTTTATTTTCAATTGCATCTTTATTATTTATTTATTTATTTTTAATTACATTTTTAATATTTTCTTTGTTTATTTTTATTTGCATTTTCATTTCTTTTTAATTGCATTTTTATTGTTATTGTGTTTTTTTGGGAAAAATAACATTTCATTAAACCACACTCATTTTCTTATTTGATTAAAGGTACCGTCTTAGGACAAGCATTATGGGGTGCTAATGCCTTCCCTACACATAACCGACTCCCGAATCCTAAACTTGGTTCGTAGACTATTTTTTCTTAATTTTGTTTTTTTCTCTCTATAATTTCCCATAATAAACTGTGATTGCGACTTCAATCTCAATCTAAATATTTCTAAAATTAATTTTTATCGCCCCATCGTGATCCCGGTTGTGACATAAGGTTATATTTCAATCTATTATATGAAATCCCTTTCCCGCTTAACAATTTGGACAAGTTACAAAACATTGACACAAGGGACGAATTGATGAGAATTGGGTCACAAAACATGCCTATTGGATCGATGTATGGAATTTTTCTCTACACATGTGAATACATGAAATGGTAGATAACTAATTTTATATATCTTTCTATGTAACAACTACTGCAACATCCAAGTAACTAACATGCTAGACAAACTATGTTACCCACATTCAAAATTGGTACCTCCCTCCCTAAATATTATTCAGTTCCTCAAGAAAATCCTTGTACAACTCCTAAGTATATGATGCCTCCATGACAATCGACTATGGATGACAAACGTCATTCATTTTTGTCACGTTCAAAAGCTCATATGTCAAATTTATTTACAATAAATATTAAAACACCAACTTTGGTCCATGCTTACGTGTAATTCCTTAGAATATTTTCATATTCAAGTGGACAATTTCACTGCTTAATTTCCAAATTACAGTACATACTAATATATGAGCACAAAATATCTGTCAAATTTTCATGTTGTGGCCAACAATACCCTTTTCTCAAAGAACTACCCCTTCCCGATAACAATACCAATTCAAAAAACAATCAACTCCGATACATAACAAATGTCATCTTCACTATAGCACTCAACATAACTGTAAAGATTAAAAATTTAAAAATATAATAAATAACGAAAAAAGTTATTTCAATTAATCACACTAGTAGAGAAGTGGTCTTCTAAATTAGTTATGGAAAACATTGTACGTCGGTTTTGGAATCGACGTTGACCTAGACGACATTAAAAGTCTTGGACGTATAACATCGGTCATGCAACCAACGTAATATGTATGCCACTACATCCGTTGAAAAATAGAAATTGACATCATATATCAAACTAAAATAACTGAAAGAGATGAATACTATGTCGGTTGTAAGCTACAATCGACGTAATAGAGAACTTTTTACGTTAGTTTTGAGCTACAACTGACGTAGAAAGTGCTATATTACATCGGTTGTAACTTACAACCAACGTAAAAAGTCATTTTTACTAAATTAACGGGTTAATAAATCTCTAATTGATACAAGAAAATACCACAAAAAATTTTAGAATTTTCTAGCAAGTATAGATATGTGAAATCAAAGGCTACAATCTAAAAAACTGGATGAAAAATAACAAAAGTTATGGTCGTTTGAAGTTTTTTCGCCCTAAATTTTTGGAACCCTAAATCTATGATAAACATATACAATGTATGAACTCTACGATCAAATATATACTAAATCAAGATGATGATAAAAAGTTTGGGTCGAAAATAAATTTCTAACTATTTTTAATGAATTTTACAAAATTACTAACCTCTTGCAATGAGAAGAGGCAAGGGGTGTTGAACCAAGCATTCAACCTAGACTACCAAGAAGCTTGCGCACACCAAACGAACGTGGAAGAAGCCAAAAATGGAGCATCTCAAACCTTAGCAAAACCAATAAACAACAAAGATACAAATGAAAACCAGTTAGAAGTGGCACCACGCGAAATACAAATGAAAACTAGTGATAATAAAAGCGGCACCACGCGAAGGCTGGGAAGAGAGGGCAGCGAGGTTGAGGAGGAGGCAACAAGGTTGAGGAGAAGGTGAAGAAGAACATGAAGGAGAATGTGAAGGAGGAGAAGGTGAAAGAGAAAAAAACGTAAGAGAAAAATATAAGCGTAAGAGTTAATATCTCTTAAAATCCCTAATTTTAACTCGAGGCACATACTACGTCGGTTGGGAGTCCCCAACCAATGTAGTATTTGACAAACTTTTATCAAATTTTCTTCAAAATTCACTCGTGCGCCAAGAGGAGGATATTACGTCGGTTGGAAAGTCTTAACCGACGTAGTATGGGCTATAGACTATGTCGGTTGACACCTCCTAACTGACGTAGTATCTTGAGTGCCATTACAAAGCTTTCAAATTTATACTTTTTTCAGTCTTTTCTATGTCGATTATGAGTGACAACCTACGTAGAATATGATATATTACGTCGGGTTTGAGCTAACCGATGTAATATCTCTTAAAATATTTACAAAATGCCACCATATTTTTGTTTACATTGGTTCCGTTTTAATTGACGTATCATCTTGATGTGGAATGAGATTTTTTTTACTAGTGTCAAACTCTTGATTAATATTATCCAATGATTATCTTTATTGATAGATATAATGTTTATAAATTGTTTTAAATCTAAATTTTATATGTGTAATATTTTTTTATATAACTTTAAAATTATAATATATATATATATATATATATATATATTTATATATATTTATAATAATAATAACATTGTAGTTGTAATTTAATATATTTGTAAATATAAATAATATTTCATTATTTTAAAATTGTGTTAATATAAAATTAATAAAAGTATTAAAATGTTAAAATTTATTTTAAAATATGAAATTTAAAATGTTGATTTAAATTATTATAATGAATTAATTTTTTTATAATTATTAATTTAAATTATACTTAATTATTTTAATATTAATAATTAATAACTAAAAATTAATATTATTAATTTAAATATATGTGAATAAATATTTATATTAAATTTAATTATTATTTTGTAGTTATAGCAAATTTAATGATCTATATAAATTATTAAAGTAGTAATTTTTTAATTATTAATATAAAAGAATTTGGTAATTCATTCTTATTAATAATTTTAATTTCTAAAAAATTAATAAATATTAAAATTATACTGAAGAAGTGAGAGTAATAAAAAATATTGTCACACACTTTGATATATTAGAAAGAGTAGTTCTAACAATATACTTTTGTTATATTTTTAATATTTTTTTAATGATTATTGACTCTAAATAATACTATTTTACTAAATGACATAAATACTACACAAAATTATTAAGCTTGACAAAAAAACTTAGATAGGTTAATTGATAAAAAATTCGACAATTTCTCTCAACCACAAGCTCATTATTTAAATTTTACACTAAATTTGTTTATGATAAATCATTATATTTTTTATTATTAATAAATTAAATTTAATAATAAAGATAAATTTATAATGTTATACTATATTTATCAATATATTTATAATACTATTTATAATTAAAATATATTCAAACATTTATTAACTACTATTTTTCTAATTAATATTACATCTATAAATTTATTAACAGTAATAAATTTGAATTAATAATAATAGTCAATTACATTTTTTTTTCAATTAATAATAATTAAATTATTATTTTAGTATACAACAATAATAAAGTTGTGAAATTTAAATTTAATATTAATAGTTCATATGAAAAATAATTTACATTCACATTAATTATCACTGTTAGTCTTTTTATTATTTGTATGCTACAATAATTTTAAAAATTATTAATTTTTATTATTGCTCATATATATATATATATTGTAACATTTTTAATAATACTAAAAAGTTAAAATTAAATACTAATTAAAACCTTTAATATTTAAAATATTTTAATTAATTTTAAAGTAACTTGATTTTAAGATAATTATAAATTATTATTATTATTAATTTATTTTTTAATACTATTTATTATTTGAAAATATCTTCTAATATTTAAAATAATTTTCTAATATTTTAAAACTTTGTACATGTCTTTTAAATTGTAAAAGATATCTTAGATATAACTTTTTATAGTATCTAGATATTACTATCTTAATTTATCACATATAAAAAGAAATGGGCTTTAAGAAGAGTTTATTTTGGGCGTGGGAAGGGCTGCGGATAAGACCAATGGGACACGCTTCCGAACTCCAAATTGACTCATCAAACAAAACATCAGATAAGCTTGCATTCATAAAATATTTTTTGAGTAAGGAAATAATTTGTAGAAATAATAAGTATTAATTTTGTAATAGAAAATAAAAAGTTAAGAGACATAGGATGAAATAATGATGAAGTGAAGTGAAGAGAGAGAGAAAAGAGGGAGACACGTGGCCCTAGTTTCCATGTAGGCGGAGGGAACTGTTATATATGCGTCTCCTTCTGCCACCCACAATTGCTAACCTTAACCTTAACCTTAACCTGCACCAACACACTCTCCACTATCTTCTTCTTCTTCTTTTCATTCATTCCACACACCGTTGCATGATCCTCCCACAATGGCTTCCGCCTGCGTCAACAACATAGCAATCTCGCCGGAAACCACCTTCCTCGACCTCCCTCCCTGGCTCTCGCCTCGCGGATCCGAACCCGAACCCGACTTCGAGTTCCCCCTCGATCCCCCCGCCACCATGCTCCCCGCCGACCAGCTCTTCTCCGATGGAAAACTAGTCCCTCTCCACCTCAAAACCCCCACCATCACCACCACCGCCGCCGCCTTCCAAACCCTAAACCTAACCAACGCCGCAGCAACGACAATCTCCCCTCAAACCCCCAAAACACCTACCTCTGCCGCCGCCACCACCGCTACCGACCCCTATGTCTTCTCTCCCAAAGCCCCCCGCTGCTCCTCCCGCTGGAAAGACCTCCTCGGCCTTAAAAAACTCTACCACACCACCACCCCTACCAAACCCTCCCCCTCCACCACTTCCAAATCCCTAAAAAATCTCCTTCACCGCAAAACGGCGTCGTCTTCTACCAACTCCGAAAATGCGCCACTTCTCACAAACTCCTCCGACGCTGAATCCCTCTCCATCTCCTCTCGCCTCTCTCTCTCATCCTCCTCCTCCAGCCACGACCACGACGACCTCCCTCGCCTCTCGCTCGATTCCGAAAAATCAAACCCTAACCCCAATATGACCTCAAACATAAACCCTAATCTCAACCAGATCTCGATCCACCGTAACCCTAACCCTAGAATCCGATTAGTCAAACCCCGTGCCGGGTCCTTCGACTCCAACAAAACCGTTTTGGATCAGCCTTCCCGCCCTGGGAGGAGTCCGATCCGGAGAGAACCGGAAACGGTGGGGTGCAGGGGAGTTTCCGTGGACAGCCCTAGAATGAACTCTTCCGGGAAAATCGTGTTCCAGAGCTTGGAACGAAGCTCGAGTTCTCCCAGCACGTTCAACGGTGGGCCCCGCTTCAAGCACCGTGGCATGGAGCGCTCTTATTCTGCTAACGTCAGAGTCACGCCCGTTCTCAACGTCCCCGTTTGCTCCCTCCGTGGTGCGTCCAAATCCGGTTCGGTTTTCGGGTTCGGGCAACTGTTTTCTTCGCCGCAGAAGAAAGAAACAACGGGGAGTAACAGGGGGCACCACCAAAGTGGTAGGAGTAATCGGAATTGACGTAAATACCCTTCTTTAGAGGAAGAAAAAGGGTAACATATTATTGACTAGGCTTTTTTTTTGGTTTCTTTTTCACCCTTTTTGCCACCTGATCAATCAATCTCTCTCTGTTCTGTTTTTATCTAATCCCGGAATGGAAATATTGCAGGAAGAGGCATGGTCTTGATTGGGGGTTTGGTTGGTTCATTTGATTTGATTTTGTTAAAGTTTTAGGTTGATTAATGTAAATACGCGAGGTGGGGTTGGATGGATTTTTAGATGCCCTTGTTGTTTTCTCAGCTTGCTCATAATTGATAAAAGATCCCGTTACTGTGGCTGAAACAGTGAGCTCTTTGGTTTTTTACGGAGCTGTTATTTTTTTTTTAAATTGATGATGGGAAAGTAAAAGGTGATTTTTTTATTAGTATTAAAATGTTTCGAGATCTATGGTGGTAACATGCTGAGTTTATCTCGTGTGTCTGTTTGTGGGTTCTGTTTTTTGTTTATTTTTTTTCTTTGTTGTGAAGTGTTTTGGGAAATGATGCCAAAAATTCAAACAGAGGCGCCAGCTCTGCTGAATTATTATTTGCACGTCAGTCTGATCCCAAACCTTTCATGGCTTACAATGAAGTTTTTAATTAAATCTAAGTGACAAATTATTGTCTATTTTTAATCTATGATGTGTTATATATTATGTGTTTTTTTTTTGGGGTGGAATTAGTATGGGGGTGGTCCACGTGTGAGCTTCATGGAAGATTGAATAGGGTGGGGGCAGGGTTGTTTTCTTTTTCTTTTTTCTTTTAATCAAGATGTGTGTACTTTGATCTTGGACATGGGATGAGTTTCCCAGAAGGGATTATGATCCTTGAATGAATACTCCAACACAATTTCACTATTAAATTTGCCGTTTCTGTGCGTCCGAGATATTGATGGACGGGAGGAACAGAACACGCACAATTTGGGTCATCTATGTTTGTTGTCCGTCAGGGTTTTATGGTTTTGTTGGATGAAGTTGTTTGTTCACTTGATGATGGATCCATTGGATGAGAAGATCTCACTCATGGACATGATGGGGTCCCTTGTTAATTAGATATGGTAGGACCATTTCCTGTTTGCTAGAAGCAATTTGATATTTGGTATAAGCAAAGTGCATAATTGCGGGAAGGGATATGTTGAAAAGTTGAATGGCTTTGGACCCCTTCCCCTTTTCCATCCTTTATGGTGATAGTAATGCTTCTACTTCCGTGGTACTATCACGGGTCTTGGTCACATTCAAATTATATTCTTGGGGATTAAACTCCTAATTAGATTGGACCCTTTGTCGGTTTAGTTGCCTCGCTTCATGATCCATTTATTCCCATTTCCAAATCCCAAACTTCATCTATTTTTATTTATATATATCTATAACTCTACACACGCATCTTGTACTCCACTAGTACCAGACTGCGATCAAACAAACAACTCTTCACCAACGGAAACGAAAAGTGTACCAACCAAGGAGATATAAAATAATGATGCTTCGATTTTTGTTTTGTTTTTTTAGTAGTTAGGAGTAGGCTAAAATCACGTGGCTAAAAGAGAGTGGTCATTTTTAATTCTCTAAATAAATAAGTAAAATGAATGTTGTATCGTTGTGTCTGCATCACTCTGTTTGTGTATCGGATGTGAATGGGAGAAGACAAGTTCCTTTCCTAGTTCACTTTTATTTATTAAACTCAATTTAACAATTAGCATTTCGCTTCACAACTTCTCTCGTCCTTTTCATGAAATAATACTCTGACCGAAATTCCTCATTTCGAAAAGCAAGAAATAAAACATGGGCGTGGGTTAGATGTTTTACCTTTCAAAATTGAAAGAAAAGAATCGTTAATGTCATTCATTTTAAGGGATAACTAATAAAATGAATTATTTTGTAGCATTTATCGTTAGTGAGGGTAAAAAAAAAAATGTTATTGATTGGGGAATGATAGAGTTGAGTTGGTCTTGCAGAAAATTCAGTTGTGTTTGTTGTTGAAGTGGCGTCCCATCTCTCAGCTGCGCGCATGCTCTGGGGTTCTGTATCTATGACTGTGAACTATTGATTTGACATTTTCTCATTCAAGCCGTAGCATAGCATGGTATAACTATTCCTTCTCCAGATAACACCGTGCTCCAAGAATATACTCCGTCCATATCCAGATAAATAACTATACCTACCTCATTTCAAGAATGAAATGAAAAAAATGTTCATAATATTATATCTTAAAAGCTATTTTTTAGTGTTCTCAGTGGTCATAACTTACAAGGTAGTAAAATAAATTTTATTTATTAATAATTATTAAAAAATGAAAAAAAAATCTAATTTTGAAAATAATGATAAAAATGGTATGTGAGAAGTTGAGACATAACTAAAATTTGACAGGTAGGGGGTGCATGGCATGCTATGCAGAGATTGGAGCAATTTATTGCACCCCATAGCATAGAAATGAAGAAAAGCATGAAAACCTGAAAACCCTACCTAGGCAGCATTGCAGCCATGATGAGCCATCTTGCTCCCTTTTATTTTCTTTTTATATATTTTTCGTCCATTTGATGCATCTGATATGATATGATATGGGTGAGCTGTGTTGACCAGTCCTAAGCGAGTAGTCCCCATTATAATACCACATTTGTTCCCATTAGAGTTTGGGCTTTGTGACAACGTGAAAATGGATGCACCTACCAACACTTCTTTTTATAGTCATGCTGCCTGTGTCTGCTTACTGTGTCCCAATGCAGCATCGCAAGGCTACTTGTGTCTTTTCACATGTGGAGGGGAAGTGCAAGGGCCAAGGGCTTGTAGTTGTAGTTGTAATTGTAGCAGTATTAGCAGTAGGGTCACGTGCCCCAAACTGATTCCCTAAATCCAAATAACCCCTAGATTCTTGCCATATTTTGCTAGTTTATTCGTATTCTTAATTAATTTCATTATGAAAGCCAACCAGGAAGGCAGTTTAATAGCTGAAAAGCAACCCCAGGTTAATTAATGAAAGCTCGCAAAGTCTATAAAAGCCTCCCATTAATTAAATACCACTAGACCTTGTAGTATTATTCAATGGGAGGGGTGAGTGTATTTAAAGCATGATCTCCTTCATCTGATTTTCTGTGTCTCATAAAGAAAACAATATGTTTGTTGAATAATAAGAGAGCCTGCAAAAGGCTGATGGGAGAGTTTTGGGGCATCAAAGAGAGAACGTGCTTATGTACAGTTGGGTCTCTGCACAGATTCCCCCTCATCCAATCCCTTTTACTCTATCATATGCATCACTGCCAACCCCAACCCCAACCCCCCCTCCCCTTCTCTCTCTCTCTCTTGCATAGGGAGTGGGTCACTGGGTCAGTGCACAAAAGGGATGAGAAAAGGAGGGTGCTGTTGCTAAAATGCTAACGGCTAAAAAAGGGTGAGTATCTAAAGATGAGGGCAGACACAAATAACAAATAATTTCTGTATAGTGAAGATAAAATTGTTAAAAAAGAGGGAAGATATGATTAAATTAATCACTCGATTCATCACTTCATATCAATTATTAGTTAGTATTAGTCACTCTACTTTTTGACATGAAATAAATTTGAGGGAAGAGATGACTGACTTGGGAACATATCTGTCCTCATCTTCATCAACATTGCAGGTCCCCCTTGTAAGATTGAAGAGCAGGTGAGAGGATGGATGTTTTAGAAATAGAATAATGCTACTACCACCTGTGAGGTCCGTACTACAGTGTGGGGGCATGTGAACTACTGGAGTTTACATCACAGTATCTTCATGAGCTGGACTGCCAAGGATAATTTGTTGTTGTTGTTATGTTAGAACATGTCATAAAAACTGCAATGGGTTTGGGTCCCTTTGGAATTTAGTACTGCATGCATTGGACAACTTTTTACGGTTTTACTGTACCTAAATCAGAAGGACCTTTGGTTGGAGCTGAGATGTCATGTTATTTCCTTTCTTTCTTTCCTTTTCTTCTTCACTCAGTGGTGCAGCAAAACGACAACAGCAAACAAAGGCATGATTCTGGCCACTTGCTTCGGGAAATAAGATCTGCTAATGCTTGGAAAATTTTGCATGTGTCACCATATCGTTCCAATCTTAAGCATTTATATATAAACATTGCACGTCTTGAATATATTACGATATATCACCTTCTAGGCATCTAGATGCTGCAGTGCATGGTGGACCCAATAGTTCAATGGAATTGGGTTGCATTTGCAGACTCAGTTTCACAAGTTCAATGAATTAAACGGCCCGATTTACTACCAACAAACAAAGTATGCTAATTTTGATGGGGAACCTGTTAAGTAACCCCACCATGCTTTTCCTGTTTTCCTTATTTTTTTTTTCCATTTCCTAAATGCAGGAAATGGGTTACGTATAGGAAGCACAAAATTGAAATAAAATTACTACTTGCAAATATTGTCAGGTAATAGAATATTCAATTTCTTATATTAGTTAAAATTTATCATTTAAGGCACGTTTTCAGTTTAAAATAAGAATTCCATGAGTGAGATGAATTTTACTTGAGACTTTGAACACGAACGGATAATCAAAAGTAACCTAATACAACTTGTAACTGGATTCCTATTCTGAAGTCCTTACTCCCTTACTCCTTAACTGGCACTAAGCTGGTATGTGCTTGACAAGAATTCAATTTAAGGGTGCATTACATAAGTAGTAGTACATGAGGTGCTTATTCTGACGACATTTCTCCTAGAACTTCAGTGGTTGTTTTTCTCTGCAAAATTGCACACAAAATAACGTTGGACCAAGAATATGAATACAAAAGAAGGTTGAACTATGCATATCATTAATTAAAATCAATGCTAACTAATGGAGTACAGGTCATTCATCATTATTTTAGTCTTGGAAATTCTGTGACGAAACTATTTTATCCAACTACTAGCCACTGTAATTAAAAAAGAATCACTATCTTGTCTGCTTGTTACGAAATATCTTATGCAAAATGCAAGCTCGACCTTCCTGTCAACTACAAAGGCATGGCGTTCACTTTGGCAAGTTATCAATATTCTAATTCAGATTGTCAGATGCTAGGACTTGTGATCATTTGTCCAGTAGTCAATCCTAATCAGCTCAAGGTGCCTAGTTTTTTTTTTTTTTTTTTTTTTTTTTTTTGCAGGGATAGTTCCTCAAGTCTTTTGTCAGAATCATACAGTAGATATCATAACTAATAGGTTGTCAAAATCTTCGGTGGCCCTAGAGGCAGATTTAAGCATACAGTGGATACTGACCACTTTCCTTATCAGGCCAGAGCAGCCGTGATGCTTCTGGTCTACCCGATAAGATAACCATCACAATGACTCCATGATTGATCTGGAATATGCCAGCTAGAGTGATTGATCCCAGTTCTCTCATGGCAAGTGTATGTGGGTTCAACAGTTCCTCTTAAAGCCTAAAGGATAAAACTCGATTGTAAAGTAATGAAAAAGTTGTCAGGGAGCTTTCTCCAACTAAGAGGAAAGCAGGTCACAGCTATGTGCTAGGCTAAGAAGAGGAATCCTCAAGTCGTACACAATGAGGCAAACTGATGTAGTTCAGCTTATAACTTGTTAGCATGAAAGTGGTGAAAGACAAGAATTATTAACTTCAAATATAAGTCTTAGTTTTCCATGGTTTTTACGTGGAAGGGAGCTTTTACTGATTCATTTGATAGAGGAACAAGCTTGTAGCCAAGGTTCCCATATAGCTGACAAGACTACAATCTGACGGTTGTCAAGCTAGTAAACCTGGACATTTTATTCTCCGACAACTTAACACAAGCACAGATGCACAAGGTAGTTGAGATGGTAAAAGGAAATAACAATTATATTAATCAAAATAATGAGATGTAAATAAAGCAAAACAAATTCCTGCCATATAACAGCACATATTTGAAATCATTTGACCAGAGTCACTTGTCCCCCTGGTAAAGTAAGGAAGAAAATTATAATAGGTTCTATCAGCTCACATGCTTCAATTTTCGATTTTGTCAGGATGAAATATGTAACAATGACTGGTAAATTCAGCTCGAACCTTTCAGATATAGATTGTTGACAAAAAATGGTCAGAAAGTTTATAAGTGTAAATTTTATCTAAACATTGCACAGCAAAATAAAACTGTAAACTGACTAAAGGGAGAGCATATATAAGGGGGGAAACCCGCAAGAAGCAAAAAACCCAATACTCAGTTACTAGAAAACAACCATAAAATAAAGTCTCTGGAGACATGTCTATACCATGAGTAGTACCAATAGATATCATGCGATCTATATTATCAATCCGCCCTTGTATGGACTTTAGAAGTGAATTCAGGGATGAAACTCTTTTCCTAACACTAGAAATCTTGGCAGCATGCTGCATTATGAATGGCAAAGGTGCATCTTCGAGCATCTGATCAAGTTCTGCCAACGAAAAGATGAATATCAGGTCAGCAAACTGGACACCTAGAGTAATAAGAAATCAAGACATCTGAAAGTAATAGGAGATTCTTTAGTAGAGGCATTAAGAGCAAGCATAACTGAATACTGAACTGGAATTATTGCATGTTAACAAAGGAAAAGCTAGTATACCATAGCCACAAGTTTTTTATGCTAATGAAGACAACATGGAGACTACCAGAGAACTATAATTTTGTCATCATGCAGATAAGTATATAGGTTAGTTGTCTTGGGAGGAGTGTAGTTTATTTTATTTTCTAAAGTCAGTGGAATATCTAATTGGCTTTATGCACATCTAACTTTGTGGCTCTGTTTTCCATACTTCATAGTAAAACACTCTTCACTGGAGGCTAAGCAAAATGTGCTACATTATATCATATATATGCTTTCACTGAGATGGAATGAAGTCTGCTCTAGAGTTTCAAAATAAAATGTTTAAACCAAGGCAAATTCAAATTATTAACTTTTCTGAGTAAAACATTCCCCACCGGGAGGCTATGAAATCAACTTTATAGAACTTTGCCCATATATGGACCACATAGTTCGCAGGCATAACTGATTCTAACATAAGAAAATTATATGAGGGTTAAACCAAAGGTATCATACCCTATTAATACCAGAATTGTCAGTTGCAAACAGTAATTTAAGAAAGAAAAAGCTGGAAACAATTTGCCCGTCAGGAGCATTAGCTTGCTTATTTCAGTATATTCATCATACCAAACTAAAAACAGAATCGTAATGCAAACGTTAATCGAGAGTGTCCAATAATTTTATCCAGCAGCACCGTAAAATAAATCCTTCTTCCAACAGCGACTAAAGCAAGCCAATGCCTAAAATTACTAAGTTAGCAAATATACAAAAAAAGCTGAGATTAGAACTGCTGTGCAGTTCTAGATACTGTCCGATGAACAAAAACTCTAAGTTTAACCACAGAAATCTGTTAGAGACTGATTTCTGAAAGGGCTTAAGGTGTAAAGAGAAAAAAGTTTAGGGGTAAAATAGAAATAGGCAGTGAATCAAATTAAAACGATTCAGGGAATTAAGAAAATTCTGTTAAGAATAAATTGGAGATTTTGTATTTTGTTAGAAATTTGTTAGAAATTAAGAATAAATATGGGATGAGTAGGAGGATTATGTGGGGAGTTGAATAAGAGGTTAGGGTTGGGAGTGTTGAGCTGCTACAGTGCTCATAATCTCTCTGTTTTCTGTTTTTTCCAAGTCTGATTTTCTGCTGCTAATAAATCAGAGTTTCTTTTATTCCTATTTGTTTAGCGTGCCACTATCAAAATCAAAATCCCCGTGCACCTCCAGTACACTAGACAATGCATCTTCATGAATTGCAGATTGAACTGCAAAGGTGGGATCAATATGGAAGAAGATTCTCGTGTTGAAGCCAGGTCTTCCTGAAGACTGAAGGAAAAAGCTTATATATAAGGCGTATTTGCCTGGATAAAGTGACAGTATTGGTGGGAGCTTGAAGAGCTTAGTGTATTGTTATGATGAAACTTGTCACCCTTATACTTGAGTACTTGACATTGCCATTCCTTAGGTTAAGTGTATATTACCTGAGTGATTTTTCTGATATCAAAATCTTCTGCCATCACTGGATAGGTTCTATATCAGTTCATAACTGATTTACACCAGATTTGTGCAGAATTTTAATTTGACTGTGAAGTCTAAACTAATGTCTCAAGTTTGTCTGTCACAAGTTAGATATAACATTTTGTTTGCCGTTTTTTTCAATGAAATATTAGTAAGTGCGTTTATGCCTAACTCAACTTTACAAAACCAGTTTATAAAAAGAGAATTTAGATATTATAATTCAACCTTATTTCTAGTTGATGTAAGATTTCCAACATACACAATAACAAACAATACTTCTTCTCTTCATGGCTTTTCTAAGTTTACCAAAATAAAGCTTAGAAAGATTGTGGCTAAAAGTTATGACCAAGTACTAAAGGTGCCCACTTTTCTTACTCAAGACTCAGGTTTAAGTTGTTTCCAATGCATCTGGAAAGACAAACCTAAGAACCACATGCAAAATTGTGGGATTAATTTTTCTCCCTCTTGACCGTATAGCAAAGTAGTAGTCAATAGTGCACCACAGTGGCAACATGGAGCAGCCTTGGGTCACTACAGGATTAAAATAGTGGAGCAGTTTTCAGTAGTGGTTGTCACAGCTGAAACTGATGACAAAATTGCATACACTGTCAAAGCTTTATTCATGCAGCATGAATTGCTCTCTCACCTGTTTTGACACAAATCACCAAGTTCTTGTTGGATTGTTTATAGTAGGGTTGTTCATGGTTTGGTTTTTAGACAAAAATTGATTTAAACCAAACATATATAGGGTTCAATATGTTTTGATTTGAAGGCAGTTTTGAATCCAAACTAAAACAAACTGATATTTTGCGGTTCAAATAGGTTCAAATTGACTTTTAAAATTGTCTTCAATCTAACAAATAACAAATTAGAGTAGAATCTGATAACTAATTGAACACTTTATTTGCATAACCATAAGTAATATAATAAAAGACAACATATGATAATAATTACTTTACAAACCTATTCTTAAAAAGTGGACTTTAAGTTTAATTCAACTTCTCAAAATCAGTTTAAAAACATGGAATCACATGCTATCATTCAAATTTCAAATTACCATTACATAATGCTACAAATAAATAAGCATATTATTACTGTGGTTTGGTTTAGTTTAGTTTTAACAGTAGGTGCAAAAACCAATCTAAACCACAATAAAAGTTGTCCATTGTACAGTTTTGGTTTGATCAATTTTTAACTGTTTTTGGTCCAGTTTGGGAGTTCAAAAACTGTTTGGTTCCACTTTTTACATCCCTAATTTCAAGCCAAGCATTTTTAATCATGGCCTAGGCTCACCCACTTTTCTGTTTTGCACATACTCTGTTTCATCAATTGCTTGCACTTATTTTATTGCTTTCATTTCTCACTAAAGTCTTTAGGTTCTTGCCCTTCCCTGCTTCTGTTCTGTCACTTAACCCTGTTTATTTTTTCTTGTGTCCTCCTCCTTAGTACTCCTCAGTCTACTGATCATCCCCTCCGTTCTATCCGTGTTTTGTGCTGAATTATTGTTTGTTTCCGTTTAAACTTTAATTTCACCCTGAAGCAATCATAATATCATCTGCTTAGAAGCTCACTTGATTTCTTGAATTTTTTTATGATTGAGTTATGTGTTTAGCTTAAGGCTGCGAATTTTGATTATTAAATATAGATATCTTTGTAATCTTTTATTTTTGAGCATTAATATACGTGTGGTTTAAACTATTTACCTTGTATCAATATTGGGATCTTGTTATCCACTAGTGCTGCTATTCATTATAGTGTTTGTGAGGATGGTTGCTATGTGCTGCTATTCGATATTGATAACAATGAGCAAAACCTCACTTGTGTTTGTTGTATATCCACAAAAGTGCATATTCCGGTATTAGTTCCATATGTACAATGAGCTTCTTTGGGACACAAGTAAGTTGAACACAATAGTGTTACGGTTTAGTACTAGAGTCAAATGGTATACAATAAGTAGAACGCATAACGAATTTCTCCACTTGAGCAATTCACTTGATCAGCTCACTCACAATATACACACAATTTGACACGGACCTCAATTCACCTAGTAAGCTGAGTTAATGTTTGGATTAGATAAGCTTATTTTTATGGTCTGCCCAACCAAAAAGAACCTGTTACCAAACATGCTCTAGGCCTATGTCCACAACCACAAGCAAAGTTTGTTCAATTTCCAAAGGCCATAACATAACTCATTCTCGTACACTACTAACGTTAACAGTCCAAAGACAGTAAAAAAAATTCAGAAAAGCAAGGGCAATATCATAAAAGTATTATGAATGGAAAAGAAGAAGAAAACTACAGATACACATAAGAGCCTTATATGATATTTTTGTTTGGATATGAACAAGGGTATCCTAGTGCGAGGGGCTAAGGACTAATCCCACGAAATACTGAGATCCCTTTTAGAGGTTGACCACTTCGAATAACAAATATATTTCAAATGTGCATACTGGTACCAAACCTTTGACTACGTGCTCAAGGGACAAGGCTATTTGCCAACAACGTAAGAAACTATTGGTACACAAGAGCCTTATAACTAACTATAACTAACCATCTAACTAATTCCAATTTTCAACCAATTCAACAGATATCTATAACAATAGTAACAAAAAGGAAAAAAAAAAAACTACTTGCAATGACTGCTTGTACATTGAATCTTCATCAAAATCAAATAACAGTGGAAAACCTGGCACAATGTTATTAAAAAAAAATAATGAAGAAACAGAGAGAGAAACCTCCGGTGAGACGGTCGAGGACGGAAGAGAGGTGGTCCTGGCTTCGGAGAGTTTGGTTAGCTCTGCAATCGAAATCGGTAATCACCGCAGAGAGCATGGAAGACAAGCCTCTGGCCAACACGTCGGAGCTCTGGCGGAGGGAATCGTCGCCGTCGGGAGCGTGGGAAGCGGAAGGCCCCGTCTCGCCGACGACGGTGTCGTTTTCCTGAGCTTCCATTGTGGTTTGATTCAGTTGAGTAGTCGCTGGTATCATGCCCTCAACCACATTCGCTCATCATTTTCCTTTTCCATGTCTTCGTGGATTGTTTAAAGAGGAAAAAAATGAAGTTTTGGAGTAAACCAATATTTTTAAGCTTACACAAATAAAAATTCAGTTTTTTAGGGGACAAAGGACAAACACTGATCTACTATCTTTATTTATTTATATAAAATCTTTAAATTACTATGAATGTAGTTTGTAGAGAGATACATTATTTTTTTAATATTTTTATCATTTATACATATTTGGTAGTTATTCTGATAACTATTCAGCTTTTATCCTTTCCCATTTTCTTTATTTTATTTACTCACAACTCCTAATTTGATTCCACAGTGTTTGTTTTGCCAAATAGAGCATATGATGATTTTTCTACCTTCAAAATTTTTGTAAGATGTATTACTTGTTTTTGCATTTTAAGTGTGAGAGATTTATATTTGAAATTTTGTTTTGTTGAGTATTTAAATAGTATATTTTAATAATAAAAACTTTGAGAATATTGATGAATTCTTTTAAGATATGATCTTTAATTTCTTGAACGTGAAAAATGTCTAATTTTTTTGAACGTTTTCACGGTTGTTACCTAGGCTTTTATTTCTAACAAAATTATATAAAATCTTATCAATGTGATTATATTTATCATAATGTCTGTCAAGTAAATAAAATTCATTTGATATGGTTTGGAATCTATTGAACATATTTATGGTTGGGTAAGCAAATTAAGTTTGTTCTTCTTTATCTGGGTAGGTTTGTTCGTCTTTAACTTGGTGAAACTCTTGTACACAATTATAATATTGTCCTACATTTCTTTGACTCCTCAAAATGCATAAACATTTAGTACTCCTCTTCTAATAATGCACACATCAATATGTTTCAAGCCTTTTACATAAGTAGGTATCTATGTTTCTGTTCAGAGACAAAAGAAAAGAAATGTGAAAGAAATGATACGAAATGAAAGCCAAACTAGATTAATGGTAGACTAGAACTAGGATATGAAAGTTAACAAATGCAAAGGAAAATAAAGATAAAATATATGTGACATTCATTTGTATATCTCTACATCTTTAACACTACAATGGTTACAACACACAACAAGATTTTAGAGAAAAAAGATAATGCATGAGGTGACAAAGGTAGGGTATGTGACACTTCATATGTTTGAATCAATTGAGGAATATAATTTTTCTAGTTATCAAAACAAGTAGAGGTGTTGATTTATAAGTTGAATTTTTGGAGGTTTTCCTCTCTTGAGTTAGAAAGCTTTTAAGAAAGATGAATTTATTTATTTTCCTAAAAAATAAGCTACTTTTAGGCAATGGAGCTTACCTAAATTATAGTTTACTTTGGTTTTCAAATGTTGTAAACATGTTAAGTAGAATTTAACTAGTTATTGTGTAAATTTTTGGATTTGAAGTAAGAACTAAATTTGTTTGGAATGATGAGTTTTTAAGTTTTTTTTGGTGTCGTAGGTTCAAATTTTAAATCATTCATTTAAAAGTGAGTTTGCACCACTACATAAAATCTATTTAATATTAATTTCTCGAGTCTTTCAAAACCGGTTTTATCACCAATGTTAATGAATGTGTAGTTAGAAGTATGAACTTTCAACACCAGTTCAAATTGAAAGTCACTTTCAAAATTGGTTATGATTACAATTATTGTTGAAGGTGACACCATCACTTTTAAACATCGTTTAATATAAATCTTACTTGTCTTCTCCAAGAAAGCCCAGCATGCAACCTATTTCAGACTTGGAAACATGGAGCTTAGGATTAAATGCCTAAGTAAGGTAATTCAATGTTTAGAGAAATAATAGTTATGGGTCTTGGTGAGCAGTAACTTGGCCCAATAAGATCCCTATAAACAGAAGAGAGCCTTTTAAAGGTAAGGTTACTGTCACCTTCACCTCTTAACTGGAATACACACTAACTTGATCATTAGATCCTCTTTTGTAGGTATTCCCAACTGAGTTGAAGAACTGAGAACTAAAAGTCAATCCATCTATCCACAAAAATTCTGAAGCTTGAAGTCGATCTCACATTCCAATTCATACTCATTATATAATTGTTTTCGGAACAAAATATATATATATATATATATATATATATATATATATATATATATATATTACATAATCACTTTGAACATCATTTAATATAAATATGACGTTGAAAGTGTTTTTTTTTTGTTGAAAGTGTTTTTTTTAAGGACTAGCCTACTTTGGAGTTAGCCCAATCAAATTATAAGAAATTATTTAATACAATTGTTGCATAACAACAACATAAATGCACATAACAATTAAATGTTGTTTAGAAGAATGTGTTTAACATAATGTATTATGTCCATTCATAGCATTAAGCATGAGAACGTTATTAAATAATCACTTATACGTTACCATGAATATAAAACATAATAAAGTAAATATTTTATAATTTACTAGTGCATTATGACTTTCAACTCTGATGTGGGCCTTTTATATAAAGACCTTAACCAAATGACTGACATTTTCCTTTGGACATAATAGAATGAGTTGTCAATGGTTACTATAATAGAAAAAATAATATGTTAGATTAAAATGAAAAGTATGAATAATGTTATAAGTAAGTTTGACAAACTTGTGATAATAGGGTCCAAGGAAAATTGATGAATGCAACTTTGAAACTTGTTCATTTTATTTCCGGATTTTTGATTGGATTGTGGCTAAAAAAAGTCCAAAGACAATGTTGGAATCTTGTGCAATATTCAAATCATAAAGAAACCTATAATACAAAATATTTCTATCATGAACAATAAAGATATTAAAATTATTATTAAAGTCTCAAGGATGAAAGTATGTACTTTCGCAATCCATAATTGTAAGATGAAAATACTGAGATACATGTTACCAATCAATGAAGTTTATGTACAATGACATGTTCTTATTCATGATCCCAAATAGAGAAGCATTCTGCTATACTCGAGAAAAAAAGGATGGAAAATTTCTAGGCTAAGGGCTACCTAATAGAGTTTATTTACATGCTATTATTGACCTATTTTATGACAAAAATCAACTCTCTCCCTGCTTAAAATATGCTTAATTCTCAATTTTATTTGAATTTTGTTAATAATTATTTATGAGAGACAGAAAAAAGATTTAATTGCTAATTTTGAGTTATTTTTTTAGCAGAAAAGTATTAGATTAGAAGATGGAGGATGGAAGACTTCAAAGAGTAATAGAAAAGAAAAAAAAATTAAAGTAAAAGAAGCCACACCTAACTCAACAAACCCAAACCCGATGCAAAAAGACCCAAGAGCAATTCTAAAGAAATGTGCCCGATACATATGGGAGTGCTTCTTCCTGCACCTCCAAGTGTTCTTGGGACACCTCCAAAATTTAAAAAATTTCCAAGTCTGCCCTTAAATAAATTACCATATTACCCTTGATTTTGAGAAATGATAAAACATTAAATGGAGGTGGGAGATCAAAGGTGAGATGATGGTGGTGGTGCAAGGTTGTGGGTGGTAGTGTGGGTGGGTAGTTTGCGTCGGGGGCGGAGGCGGAGGAGTGGAACAACGGCGGCGCGGCAGAGTAGCAGCGGAGTAACACTATAAGATGTTCAAATATGTTGCAAAACCACCCATTCCGCAACATGTATACGGATCCGTATACATATTCCGGAATGGGTGGTTCCGCAACTCATTGGGAGGTGTCCGAATGTGTTGCGAAACCACCCATTCCGTAACTTGTATACGGATCCGTATACATGTTGCGGAATGGGTGGTTCCGCAACAAAAACAATTCCAAAACACGAAATCTCCTCAAATACGCTACAAATCTTATAATAGATTACCTATTTCAAATAATTGTAAAATGCAGTGTTAATCGACGATTTCGGATTGAAATGGGCACCCAAATCATAGCTCGGAATGAGGGGGAGACACCAGACGCAGTAGACGAGTAACAGAGATGGAAGGAGAAGAGTTTATAAGAATTAGGGTGCAAGGGCAAAATGGTCTACACAATACAAAATTAAGGATATTTTTGTCTGTTTCACAAATTTTGGAGGTGCCCTGAGAACTACTTGGAGGTGCAAGAAAAAGCACTCTACACATGGGCCAGACGTAGGTTGGGCTTAGAACTTGCAAAAATACTAGAATTCAGTGGCACCCGGTGCAACTCACTTGGGCCGAACATGAGTGTCAAATTTTCTATATTATTTAATAATTGCTCATGCTAGGGTTAGGCATTTTAGGTTATTGGAAGTCAAAATCACTTTTGGAAGCAGTGTTAGGATTTCTTGTGGATTCTTCTTCTTATTCCACTACTTTATTATAAGGTTTGGTATCCTCAGGTCTATGAGGATTTAAATTCTCTGTTGTTAGGGTTAGGTTAAACCTTTTTGAACTATCTTGTAATAGTTTCTATTTTAATATTTATATATTTTCTTTCATTATATCGGTATAATGCCTGTTGTGTTGGTTCATAACTCGATTATTGATTCTTGAAAATATCGAAAAATATCTCTTGATTTTTAGATCTGAATTAAATTACCGAATGAAAGCTCGTGCCTAGGAATAGAGTGAAATTCAATCATTGTCTTAAGACCCTTGTGAGGATACCCTCTCCTCAAACCTTGAAATTCACAGGCCTTCATTACCCACCTGTCATTATTCTTCTTGACTCAAGGAGTTCCCATAATATATTACAACCTAAAATCATGCACCACCTCCATCTAGCCATTAAACCTAACCCCCTTTCAATAATGGTAGGAAATGGCACTTTTACCAATGCCAAAGAATCTGCCCTTCACTGGACATATCCCTCTAAATTCCTACATTTACCATTCCTTTTTACCTATTACCCATTGAGGGCACTGATGTAGTCTTGAGGATTGAATGACTGTGCACCTTGGGACCAATTCAAGCATACTTTTCCATCCCAAGAATTCCTTTCACTTATCAAAATCAACAAATCACACTACAAGCTTCTACCACATCCAATCCAACCCAAACTACCTATCACCCTGTCAATTCCTCTCCACCAACTCCATAGCTTCCCTCCACCTGTTATCAATTGAAAACCCTTCCTTAGCATCCCTCCCATTACAAATCAACCTACAAACTCCATCCTCTCCCTTATACTCATTACCTTTTACCATTCAGTCTATTTTCCTACAACATCAAAAGATTTTCCAAATACTCCACGACCTACCTCCACCTTGACCCCATGACCATCGTATACCCATGTTCCTTACACCACCCCTATCAATGTTAAACCTTACCACTATCCTTATTCTCAAAAAGACACTATCACTCAACTTATTACCGAAATGCTCCAAGATGGCTTCATTAAACCCAACACAAGCCCCTTCTCATCCCCTGTTCTCCTCATAAAAAAGAAAGATGGAATATGGCGTTTCTGTGTTGACTATAGGGCTCTAAATGCAGCCGCTATTCGTGACTACTTCCTAATTCCTATCGTTGATGAATTGCTCGATGAACTAGGCTCAACTACAATTTTCACTAGGATTGATCTTTACTTAGGGTATCACCAAATTCGGCTTCACACAGAAGGCACTTACAAAACAGTGTTTCAAACCAATGATGGGCCTTTTGAATTTCTAGTCGTGCCCTTTGGCTTGACTAATGCCCCCTGTACATTTTAGGCAACCATGAACGATCTACTCCGACCTTATTTAAGACGACTTGTCGTAGTTTTTTTTATGATATTATGATTTACGGTCTTAATTTTCAAGATCATATCACCCACTTATAAACTATTTTAGAACTGCTAGAAACTAAGAAATTTTTACTAAGCTATCCAAGTGTAGTTTTGGTACCACTCAAGTCAGCTATTTGAGTCATCTCATTTCACCTAAAGGAGTAACTCCCGACCTAGACAAAGTTGCAACCATACAAAACTGGCCTCAACCACGTTCACTCACGGACTTACGCCGATTCCTCGGTCTCACTGGATTCTATAAAATATTCATCCGTTACTATGCCACTCTTGCCGCTCCCCTTAACAATTTGTTGCATGAACAAAAATTTACATGGTTAACTTCAACCCATCAGGCCTTCACCACATTTAAAATACAAATATCAAATGTCCCTACACTATGTTTTCTAGATTTCACCCAGCCATTTGTAGCGAAAATAGATGCATCAGTTGTTGTCGTCGGGGCCGTCCTCAGCCAACAGGATCACCCATTCTCGTTCTTTAGCAAGAAAATGTGTCCTCGTCTCCAAGCATCCTCCGTTTATGTTAGGGAAATGTATGCAATCACAGAAGCAGACAAAAAGTGGCGTCAGTACTTGTTGAGAAACCACTTCAAAATTTTTACAGATAAAAAAAAGTCTCAACACACTCCTCACCCAAACAATTCAAACACCAGAACAACAAAAATGGACAACAAAATTATAGGGATACGACTTTCAAAATTTATACGGACCTGTAAACAAAATCTGGTAGTCGACGCTCTCTCTCTTCAAGTGGCTGCCACTCCTTAACTTCTGTTTGCCCTCTCATCTCCGATTCTGCTCCTCTTCCAAGAGTTGCAACAATTCTTCAAAACCAATGAAGGACATAAACTAATCCAAGCTTGTCTTTAAGACCAACCGCGACCTAGTCTCTTCTATGTTTGTCATTGGTTGTTGTTCTTTCGCCATTGACTCTTTCTTCCATCCTCTAAAGGCTTTCATCAACATGTCCTCTGTGAGTCTCACGAGTCGCTTATAGTAGGTCACTCTGGTGTCAAGCCCACTCTAGCTCAAGTTGCAACCTCCTTTTTCTGACTTAGGTAGACTGATGATGTTATGTTCCACATGTCAATGCAAGAAATACCTGCCACAAAAGCCATATGGGTTACTCCAACCGCTTCCAATTCTAGCTCAAGTATGGGAAGATTTATCCATGAATTTCATAACTCACTTACCATCTTCGGCGGGTCACACAATCATGTGGGTCATCGGCGATCGTCTCACCAAAAACGCCCACTTTCTTGCTTTACCCACACATTTTAATGCTCAAAACATAACAAGGCGTTTTTTGGTAGAAATTTGCCACCTTCACAGTTTTCCAAAAACCATTTTCTTAGACTGCGATCCCCTCTTTGTTAGCACCTTCTGGTGACACCTGTTTAAGGCTCAGGATACCACATTGCAGTTTAGTTCCCCATACCATCCACAAACCGATGGTCAAACAAAAGTTCTCGATTAGGGATTAGAAGCTTACATGAGATGCTTTGTAGGCGACAATCCACACACATGGTACCAATATCTTCATTTGGCCGAATTGTGGTACGATACATCCCACCAATCTATCATCGACACTTCTCCTTTCCATGCATTCTATGGTCGACCACCACCCACCACCCTCGATATGCTCCATACTACCCGCACAAGCACCACGATCTCGAAGCTCCTTCACCAACACACTCATCCTTCACAACCTTAAACAAAATCTTCGCAACACCCGCTAGTGCATGTATATATGACCAAGTGAACCGTCACCGCTCAGATCACATCTTCAACGTCAGCGATTGGGTATAGGTTTGACTCCAACCTTATTGCGAACAATCGGTCGAGCGATGCTCATATCCTAAACTTGGCTTGTGTTACTCCAGTCCCTATCAGATCATCCGCAGTATCGACAACATCATGTATGAATTTTGTTTACCACTAACCTCTCACACACATCCTGTCTTTCACGTTTCTTTCCTTAGACCCTTCAAAGGAACTAAACCCTCAACCCACTTTCTAATTCCTCTAAACTCCACTTAACTCCAACCATAAATGCCACACCTAACACTCTCTTCATGCTTCCCAACCTTAAAATCTCGAGTCCCACCCCTCTACACTTATCCAACATGCCCCACACATAACATAAGAGCCACTCAAAACACGCCACCTCAACACTCTCTAGATACTTCCTAATCTCAAAGTCTCGAGCTCCACCCTTCCACATTTATCTAACACGGCCCACACACAAGCAACCCTAACCCTAACCTAATGTTACAATTTGCACCCACACTGATAGAGAAGCTCCTAGGTGCTCTAGCTTCTTGCGCAAGCTCCAATGGAGGTAGTGCTTGTGGAAGCCTTGTTGCACCGAATAAATGGCATGAAAGGAGCTTCTTATGGTGCGGAAGCAAAGTGTGATGGAAGAAAAACTGTGGAGGAAGCAAACATATGGAAGAAGTGTGGTGGTTATGGTGAAGTAGGTGGTGAAAGCTTTGAAGGAGGTTGGGCCAACCTTCAAGAGAGAGAGTTCCTAGCTTCTAAGAGAAGAAAATCAATGTGAAACTTGGGCAATGTGCTGAATTTTGGGCAGCATATCATTACTCTCAAACAAGTCTACAATGGAGGTTGCTACACCTCTTATTTATAGAAGAAAAAAAACTAGTAGCTTCTATCACAAGCTAAGGTAGAGTATACAAGAAGCTAGGGTTAGAAACCCTAGCTTGCAATACAAGCTACCAAAGGTGGCGTATGAAATAAGCTAGGGTTGGAACCTTAACTTGGACCACACGTTAGGGTTAGAGTAACTTAGCGTGTGGAGCAAGCTACCTTCTCCTAAGCTAGGCACCATTGGATATGCGCCACATGTTCAAATCCTATGCTTCCAAAAATCCTAACCTAGGTGTCTTTTATAATTTTCAAGGCACCTAGAGTTATTTACAAAACAACCAAATTTTCCTGTTCTACTTTTTATAATTTTTACAAGAATCCCCAAAGTTCAAAATAGTCAGCATTTTAATCTGCACAGGTGCTTCTGACTCTTTGTTTGTTTCAAGTTGTCTGAACATTCCTCTAGTGATTGGACCTTGCCTGAGCCCTCCTCCATCACACACACCTGACAAAAAATCTCAGCCTTCTCACTTTGAGGACAAAGTGCTTATTCCAACAAAAGCCAATGTTATAACACGACTCATTCATCAGTACAAACAACATAATAATTGAATGAAATATTTTATTATATAATTGATGATGACTTATTATTTGTTAGTTTGTTTGTTTTGTTTTTAGCGTGAGACCCACTTTTTGAAACTCAACGACTTTTATAAAGCTATTATTTAATGTCCTTTGATATACACATTTATAAGAATTCATTTGAGAACCGTTTTATCAAACTTCATTATCATCATTAATCTGACCCATACCTTCTCTTTCTTAAAGTGAATCGAGATATATGAACTTCTTCTGTACGAGAGAATTCATGACAACCTTTATCTAATTTTTCTTTTACAACAGATTCTCCAATTATTTCATTTTCGGTAGAAATCTTGTAAATTATCTTCTGAATTTATTTTTTATAAAAGATTCTCCAATTATTTATTGAAATTTTATTGATTATGTATTCATCACTTTGTCAACACTCCCAAAGATAGCGGCATTTTCCTCTTGATAAAAAGCTCAGTTCTATTCAATTGAGTTTTTCAACTTTGATATATCTTTCTAAGCCTTTGATAAATCTATCCTTGCATTTCACTTTAATTCTTCAAGTTTTTTCTTCAACTTTTGTTTTTGATAGATCTTTCTTTATATTTTTGGGTTCACCCTAAGTTTTAAGGGAGATTTTATTTGATATTGTCTTTATCATATTTTCTCTTTGATTAGGTAGCCACTGAGAATGTTGACGTTACTAACATCTCCTCTCTAGTCTCTAGTCAGGGAGTTCATGACCAAACTTAAAATTAATTAATAAAAATGTTATGATTAATTAATGAAAGCAATAATCAAATTAATCTTAATGACCAAAACTCCTTAGTGAACAAAAACCATTATTATAGATAGAGAAGTTGGAATAACGAATACAAGAAGTAAGAAAACACTTCGTAAACTCAGCCAGTTCAATGGAAAAAGTCAGTCCCACACATTGAAGATCAAACATTATCCCACCAATCTTTTATGCTTATTTGATCTTTGTTCATCCTTATGCTTATTTCCTATTAGTCTTTGTTCATCAAAGACAGGGAAATAAATTAAACAAACATAAAAGAAACTCCTCTGTTACAACTTTTTAATACCTCTTCCTTTTACAAGAGGATAATATCTAATTAGCTAAAAAAACTCTTGTCATCTCCTCTTAACTAAAAGAACTTTCTCACTACAAGTATTACCTCTCGTTACAAGACTATCATCATCTTTCACTCTTTCTAGATGTGACATCCTTTTCCTAAGGGTATATATAGCTCCCTCTATGAGGACATAAAAAAAGTTTATTATATTGAATAATTAAAGAATGGTTTTTGATCACTCCATACATGTGTGATAATGACATGTATTCATATGTTTTGTTGAATATTAGACGGTCTAAAGTCCCTTTAGATTATCAAATCACCTGATAAAGTTTTGATGATAACAAAACTCAAGTATACATTTATATTTGATGATTTATATACTTTGTTCAGTTACTTCTTTATTAAAGAGCAGTAGACACATAAGTTTTCTTACTATTTACTTTTATGTTATTGATTTGATTTAAACTGATTTTATATTATGTGCTTTAACGTTCAAATTTGTTCATAATAGAAATTATTCAAATTATTATGGAGCATTTAAATGTGATTAATTGATTTAATATCATATTATGCTTTAACGTTCAAATTTGTTCATAATGGAAATTATTCAAATTATTATGGAGTATTTAGATGTGATTAATTGATTTTATATCATGATGTTCTTTAATGTTAAAATCTGTTTATAATGGAAATTATTCAAACTATTTATGAGTATCTCAAATATAATTTCTTTATGTTATTTTAAATTATGTCCGATACAAAATTAATCAAGTTTAATGCAATATAAAAATTAGAAAAATATTTCCAGTTTGAGCTCCATACATCAAAAAGTCAATATTGCTCTATTCAAGCATCCCAACAACTAGTTTCTAAAAAGCTACATATAGAGGAGCAAGTTCAAGTTGAAGAAAAAAACAAAGAGAAGCGAAAAGAGAAAAACATCATACAATACATTTGAAGAAAATATACTAAGTGTTTATTGTCAATTTGCTATAGAGAGCATATAGAGTTTTGGGTTGTGTGAAACCATTGTGTAATTCTTCACCTTTGTGAAGTAAACCCTTGTGAGCTTTCATTGTTCTCTCTTCTGAGAGTGTTTCTTTTAATCTTGAGTGGTCTTGATCTTAGGGGGATATTGTGACTGGTATAACCAGGAGAGGTTTGTGTACTCGTGATAACATGGAGATGTTTGTGTACTCGTGATAACCTGGAGAGGTTTGTGTACTCGCTATAACCTGGAGTGGTTTATGTACTCGCTATAACTTGGAGTGGTTTATGTACTCGTTATCACCTGGAGAGGTTTATGTACTCATTGTAACCTGGAGAGGTTTGTGTATTCGTTGTAACTATTTTGCTGAAGAGTGGAACCTCTTGAACGATTTGTTCAAGGGAGAACTGGACGTAGCCCAAGAGATTAGGGTGAACCAGTATGAAACTGCTTTATCTGTGCTTATATATTATTGCCTTAGACAATCTTGCTTGGTGGTTTTTGTTTATAGCCAATTGAGTTCAGGCTCTATTCAACCCCCTCTTCTGGAGCCAGCTGTTCCTACATGTTTGTTAATGAGTTTTCACCATGTGACCTTTCACCTCTTTCATAGAAACCTTTCTATTAATATTTAGAAATTTGGATTGGCCTTCAAACCCAAAATCCAATTATCTTGAAATGGGACTAATTGAGTTGCACTGCTTCTTTTTGCACCTCCAAACGTTTCTTGAGGCATCTCCAAATTTTTAAAAGATGTCCAAAGTGTCCCTGAGTTATTATCGTGCAGATGAAATAGCCTTTCAAAACCCTAAAGTCTCACCTTCCAACTTACTTCCATTGCTCTGCCATCACCTCCAACACACCTCCACTGATTCTGTTTATTATTGTCGTCGCCAATTTGCTTCCGTCGACCACTACCGTCTACATACTTATAAACCATTAGAGGTAAGGATGCTTTATTAAACATCTTGTGGTTGATTTGGGTGGTTTTTGCGATTTGGGGATGTTCTGTGATTTTTTATTTTCGTTGACAATGAGTTGTGGAATGGGCTATTCCGAAACTGTTCTCTGGATCTGGATGACAGTTTCAAAACAATCCATTCCATAAATCATTGTCAATGAACAACCCATTCCGAAACTGTTTGTTCGTTGACAATGAGTTGCGAAATGGACTGTTTCAGAACTGTTCTTTGGATCTGGATGACAGTTCCAGAACAACCCATTCCGTAACTGTTCTATGGTGTCACCACTACACCGTCGATGCTCTGTCGTTGCTCAACCACTGCTCCACAGCCGATAACACACACTGCCGATGACACATGCCGCCATTCAAAACTTCTACTGCTAGAGAACACAACTGCAATTGTCCACCTTCACGCACCTTCCCCTTCCACTGTTTTATTATTTTAAGAGGGATAAAACTATCTTTGCAAACATGAAAATTTAAGAATTCTTTTAAAATATTGTTTTAAAACAAGACAATTAGGAATTCTTTTAAAGTTTGGAGGTATTCTTTTAAAATGTGGCTTCAAATCCAAAATCCAATTATCCTGAAATGGAAATTGATTGAGTTGGACTTCTTCTTCCTACACCTCTAAACGTTCCTTGAGACACTTCTAAATTTTTATTAAAAAATGTCCAAAGTGTCCCTAAATTATTATTGTACAGATGAATATGTATATATTTTTTAGCATGAGGTAAAGATACTTTATTAAACGTTTTATTAAACGTCTTGTGATTGATTCAGCATTTGAGGTAAAGATATTTTATTAAACATATTGAGGTAATGATATTTTATTAAACATCTGATTTGGGTGGTTTCTGCTATTGATTTGGATAGTTTTTGCGATTTTAAAGTGTTATATAATTTTTAATTTTCGAAACTATTCTCTAAGACAGTTTTGAAACAACCTATTTCACAACTCATTGTCAACAAATAATCCATTCTAAAACTATTTTTTATTTTATTGACAGTGAGTTGTTGCTGAATTAACAATTCCGAAACTGTTTTCAAATATGGATATCATAACTATTCTATGATATTACTACTGCAACGCTACTGTATCGCTAATGCTTTGCAACACACGTCACCGTTCAAAACTCTTAATTCTAAAAAACAACGTTTAAAACACTCTGCGACACACGTCGCCGTTCAAAACTCTAGAGAAAGAGAACACAACCATAACTGTTTATGAAAAGAAACAGGCCTGTTTAGGATTTTTTTTAAAATAATATTTTTCTTCCACTGTTTCATTATTTTAAGAGATAAAATTGTTTTTTAGGAATTTTTTTCAAATAATCTTTTTCTTCCACTGTTTCATTATTTTAAGAGAGATAAAATTGTCTTTATAATTTTAGAATATTGTTTTAATAGGGATAAAACTGTCGTTGCAAGAATTCTTTTAATCCTACTAGAGAACGCCGTTCAAAACTCCTAGAGAAAGAGAACTCAGACAACAGCCACAACTGTTTTCCACTATTTAATTGTTTTAGGAGAGATAAAGAATATTGTTTTAATACCACTATTTAATTGTTTTAAGAGAGATAAAGAATATTGTTTTAATAGGGATAAAACTGTCGTTGCAAGAATTCTTTTAAACAGGACAGTTTAAAATATTGTTTTAATAGGGATAAAACTGTCGTTGCAAGAATTCTTTGAAGAATTCTTTTGAACAGGACAGTTTAAGAATTTAAGAATTCCAAAGAATTTTAAGAATTTTAAGAATTTATAATTTTAAAATATTGTTTTAATAGGGATAAAACTGTTGCAAGAATTCTTTGAAGAATTCTTTCGAACAGGCAGTTTAAGAATTTAAGAATTCTTTTAAAATTTGGAAGGAGGTGCTTGAAATGGAGGTACAGAAGCAGTCATTGAGTTGTGGTCTGTTTATAATATTGGTCTCACTTTGGTCTCACTTTACTGATAAAAAAATTACAACAAGAAAATATCACTTAAAAAACTGTTATCAAGAATCTTTTTAATCATCAAGAATCTTTTCAATCTAGACGAGAAGTTGAGAAACTGTTATGAAGAATCTTTTAATCATCAAGAATCTTCTTAATCTAGACGAGAAGTTGAGATGGAGAGCATTTTGGATATTCAATTTTTGAATGAAATCGATCTTTTGAATTTTGTTTAAAATTGATTTATCATATAAAAGAGTAATAAAATACAATTTTAAATTAGCACAAGTTGGATAAAATTGCTTCAGTTTATAATAACTTCAAATCCAAAGGACAAAATTAAATGTGCGAAAAATTCATCTAAGCTTTCGTTAATTAGTTACTTAACTTAAAAAAAAAAAAACTAAAATAAAAACCAAACACGCATGCCGAAACATCTCATGAAAACAAAATTTCTACTTTATTAGAAAAACCAAAACCAAAACATGCCATGCACGTCGCTAGGGAAAATTAAACCAAAAAGAACAGAGGCTCAAGAAACAACACAAAACCATACACACACATAAATTTTTAAGGTTGTCTATGTCATTCATGGCCTTAAAATTTATGAGCCATTGTTGGAGGAGGGCCATTTTGGGGCAACCTAGGAGCCCCTGGTGAATATTCTGCAGAACCTCCTTCTGGTGTGTGACGTTTGTGCATCTGAGATTGATTATTATTATTATTATTATTATTATTATCAGAGTTTGAATCCTTTGCTTCCTGGTGGCCACTCTTTGCAATATTGTGTGCAGCTGCAAACAAGTCAACTGGTTGAGAGTCAGAGATCTTTCCTCCTTCAAGGGGAGTGCCATTAACATACGCCACCCTCACTGCTTCATCTTCCGAAAGCCTTGCCTGTGCTGTTCCATACTTTATGTCATCTTTGCTCTTCGCCATGATTGCTTCAATTGCTTCAAATTGCAGTTATTAACTCAACCCCTCCTATCTTTGGTGGCTGTGAATGTGAAGATTTGAATGAAGAGATGATGGGTGAAATGGGGTGGATTTATTGCCCTAACTGCTGTGATACGTGGCTTGGTCTTTGCATGCTTATGTGACAAGTGTGTGCAAACAAGGTTAATGGTGACATGTGGTGGATGAGGGAGAGAACTAGAATGTCTGAAAAATCGAAACTTAGTGAGTTTCTTCTCCAACTAGAAAACCAGAGATGTTAGGCTAACTTTTGTCTAGAAGAATCTAGGTGAGATAAAATTATTATGAAAAACAATTTTTTATAAACATGTCTTTATTTTATTTGATTTAAAATTTTATTTTTCTTTAATCTAAAATAGGATTTTAATTTTTATAACTTAAAAAAATTATAAATGAAAATTTATAAGCTTAAAAACTAGTTTTTAATTTGGGGCAAACTTACCGGTTTGCTAGTTAGTAAATGACGGTTGGTTAAGGTCTGGGATTCGTATTAATTGGAATTACATCTTCATGCAGGCATTTTATAAGCAGAAATATTGATATTACGAAAATTATTTTTAAAATTCAAAATGATTAATAGAAAAAGTAAATAAAAATGAATTGTAATTGAATTAAGAAAGTACATATACGTTGTCTAATGATATAATTTTGCCACTTCTTATTGTAAGAATAAAAATAGGATATTATATTTTTTCCAGAATATATTAATATTTAGGAACTTCTTTTTAATTATCATAACAAATATGAAGATATTATATTTTTTCAGTTAACATTCTTTTCATAATATTTTAAATGTTGAAACATATATAGTTTAGTCTTTCTTTATATTTTTATAAAACATTTCACACTTACATTATATTTATAGCATCTTCTGGCTGTTAATAATGTGGTTATTTATAACTAAATCCATAAGGAAAGTAATCGAAAAATGAATTAATTAAAATTAAAATCTTTTAAATTGATTTAGACATTTTTTTGTCAGACTCAATTTCTTTTGATTTATTTTACAGTTCAAGATTTTTAAAACTAACTTAAATTAAAATTATTTTAAATTAAGTCAGAATTAATTGTTTGAATATTATTATATTATTTATTATTTTATGTATACACAATATATGTGTGAGAAGAAAACCTATTATGCCTTACTTGAGTATTATATTATTTTACTTACGTAGTAGTTGAGTATGTTTGTTATATGGATGAAGTGGTTGAATAGTTGTGCTAGTGGTGTGAATGTTATATGAATGGTTTTGATGGAAAAAATTATTAAAATAAAATAAAGTATTATTGGAATGAAAAAATACAAAGAGACTGATTTAATATTTTCGTTTAGAGTTTTATGCAGTATTGTATGAATGTTTCTTCTAGGTTTGTTAAGCTTATGAGATATCGATCCTCAAAGTTATATATTATTTATGTTACAATGTGAAAATACAATCCAATCACTTATTTATTTATTTATTTATTTTTCTTTAGTATAAAATGATAATTTTTATATTTATTAGTTCTCTTACTGGTAAAAATAATTGATAACATACGTGAACATATTTGTTATAATATTATATACAATATTAAAAAGAACAAATATTTAATTATAGGAGAGTAAAAAAATAAGCGTCTAAACATGAAATAATATCATGTCAATATTTAAAAAAAAAAATAGATGATGTATGATAAGAAAATCTATAACAAAATCGAAAAATTGATCTAAACTAAACTGCAAAAATTAATTTAATTTTGTTTGATTTATTTTATTTTATTTTTAAACTGAACTGCTTATAACTTTAATGTTTAATTTTTGAACCAAACTACACCGTCAACATCCTAATTAATAAGATTAACCAAACCACACAAGTTTTAGTCCAAAATGTGAAACATAAGACGTATAAATAGAATCTACATCAATACCTTTCTGCTAACACAGTTTAGGGAAGAATACAAGTGAATTCTAGAAAAACATAAAGCGCTTACACATGTTGAGGAAGAATATAAGTGAAATCTCTAAAGAAACATCAAGCTTAATTATGTAAAGTGGAAATTTTTTCCACAAAGGCACTCAACTTTTTCCACTACTATAAAGCCATAAGCAATAGAAGATTGTTCTGTATTTTCTCATAGATAATCATGATTTTATCTAAAGAAAAGAGAAATTGAGATGAATAAGATGTGTTTTTAGTGGATTATCATTTGGAAAATGATAGTTTGACACTCCTTTTTCTCTTATCTCCATTTGACACTCCGACGTGGCAGTGTCGTCCTGCGTGGCAAAGAAAGAGAAGCACAGATGATTTTCTAATTACGTGGTTCATGTTTGTCTTTTTGCAAAGGGTGTCTTTTGTCATTTGCCATCTGAAAAATGCAGGGCAATTTGAAAGGGAAAAGCAGATCTCATTTTCTCATTGCACTCATTAACCCCGCATGCTCTGGAGGAGAGAGAACAGATGAAACAGCAAGATTCGAGTTCCTTGTGTAAGATTCACATTCCTTCTGCAAGATTTGCCTTCCTTTTCCCCACCGTCGAAGCTTTACCGTTTGCATTGGTGGTATTGACCTTAAACCCTAAGCTTTTTTGGTATGAAACATGCTTGCTGTGTGTCGATGTTTGCTTTGTTTAGGGTTTAGGGTTTGTTCATATGATTTGGTTTTGCTTGCTAGTTATGCATGTATGCGAAAAATGAGATCTTGCTGTGTTCTGGGTTGCTGGTGTCGATCTTTGCTTCGTTTACGGTTTAGGGTTTATTCACATGGTTTGATCTTGCTTTCTGGTTATGCCTGTACGCGAAAAAAAAATTGTTTCTTGATGTGTTCTGGGTTGATGGTGTCAACGTTTGATTCGTTTATGGTCATGGGTTTGTTCACATCGTGTATGTTCCAAAACTAGACACAGCGAACCACTTAGGTGAACTGAGCTAACCATTTAGTGTTTTCACCACTCAAACAAATCTCTGTGTTCCAAAAGTACACACAGCGAACCACTTATTTGAACTGAGCGAACCACTTAGACATTCCACCGCTGAGACCCATGTGTGTTCCAAAAGTACACACAGCGAACCAGTTATTTGAACTGAGCGAACCACTTAGACATTTCACCACTCAAACAAATGTGTGTGCTCCAAAAGTACACACAGCGAACCACTTATTTGAACTGAGCGAACCACTTAGTGCTTTCACCCCTCAGACAAGTCTGTGTGTTCCTAAACTACACACAACGAACCACTTATTTGAACTAAGCGAACCACTTAGTTCTTTCACCCATCAGACAAGTTTTTGTGTTCCAAAATTACACACAACGAACCACTTATGTGAACTGAATGAACCACTTAGTGATTTCACCCCTGACACAAGTCTGCGTGTTCCAAATTACACACAGCGAACCACTTATGTGAACTGAACAAACCACTTAGTGCTTTCACCCGTCACACAAGTCTGTGTGTTCCAAAAGTACACACAGCGAACCACTTATCTGAACTGAGGTAACCACTTAGACATTTGACCCCTCAAACAAATGTGTGTTCCAAAAGTACACACAGCGAACCACTTATTTGAACTGAGCGAACCACTTAGACATTTCACTATTCAAACAAATGTGTGTTCCAAAAGTACACACAGCGAACCAGTTATTTGAACTGAGCGAACCACTTAGACATTTCACCACTCAAACAAATGTGTGTGTTCGAAAAGTACACACAGCGAACCATTTATTTGAATTGAGCGAACCACTTAGTTATTTCACTCCTCAAAAAAGTCTGTGTGTTCCAAAACTACACAGCAAACCACTTATTTGAACTGAGCGAACCACTTAGACATTCCACCCCTGAGACCCATGTGTGTTCCAAAAGTACACACAGTGAACCACTTATTTGAACTGAGCGAACCACTTAGACATTTCACCCTCAAACAAATGTGTGTGTTCCAAAATTACACACAGCGAACCACTTAAGTGAATTGAGCGAACCACTTAGACATTTCACCACTCAAACAAATGTGTGTTCGAAAAGTACACACAACGAACCACTTATTTGAACTGAGCGAACCACTTAGTGCTTTCACCCCTCAGACAAGTCTGTGTGTTCCAAAACTACGCACAGCGAACCACTTATTTGAACTGAGTGAACCACTTAGACATTTCACCCCTCAAACAAATGTGTGTGTTCCAAAATTACACACAGCGAACCACTTAGGTGAACTGAGCGAACCACTTAGACATTTCACCACTCAAACAAATGTGTGTTCGAAAAGTACACACAGCGAACCACTTATTTGAACTGAGCGAACCACTTAGACATTTCACCCCTCAAACAAATGTGTGTGTTCCAAAATTACACACAGCGAACCACTTATTTAAACTGGGCGAACCACTTAGACATTTCACCCCTCAAACAAATCTGTGTGTTCGAAAAGTACACACAGCGAACCACTTATTTGAACTGAGCGAACCACTTAGATATTTCACCCCTCAAACAAATGTGTGTGTTCCAAAATTACATACAGAGAACCACTTATTTAAACTGGGCGAACCACTTAGACATTTCACCCCTCAAACAAATGTGTGTGTTCCAAAATTACACACAGCGAACCACTTATTTAAACTGGGCGAACCACTTAGACATTTCACCCCTCAAACAAATGTGTGTGTTC
>Ga0209700_102312_pt1 | contig 38901 bp, 23 predicted proteins | sample SiratroredBW_FD_187528 | JGI IMG/M metagenome (GOLD analysis project Ga0209700, IMG submission 187528) | Root nodule microbial communities of legume samples collected from California, USA - Siratro red BW (SPAdes) (version 2) | ecosystem: Host-associated > Plants > Roots > Nodule | place: USA...
AAAAAGGGAGAAAGGAAAAAAAAAAAAAAACAAGTTAAGAAGAAGAGATTTATAAACACACTTTCCTAAAGATATTTAAGATTGATAGAATCGATGAGAATAGAGATTTATGTAAGCATTAATTTTATATACATGAAAGTCAAACTAAAAAAAAACACTCTTCTCAGTTGAACTCTTTTTTTTTTTTAAGATATAAAGAGTTGAACTTAGGAACCATATTATTCTTTCCTAAATAGTTAGTTTATATAATTTATTTAACCGTATATTTTATATTATTTTTTAAGTGTGTATGTATCAAACAAGATTTCATTTTGTTTTATTAAATTTAAGATTTTTTTTTAATTTGATTAAAATGGAAAAGTTAAAAATGTACACTAATATAATATATAGTGTGTGAGTGTGCAAAAAGAATATTTTTATTTTTCATTGTTCAAATATTTAAATTACAAAATAGACTTATATATATACTTAATACATTATCAATTAACTAAATTTAATTATTATTTTCATAGAATTTGCATAATAAATATATTCAAACAATGTATACTTATATACATACATACATATATATATATATACACACACACACACATATATATATATATATATATATATATATATATATATATATATATATATATATATATATATATATATATATATATATACACACACACACACATATATATATATATATATATATATATATATATATATATATATGTACATATATATATATAAGGATATATTAAGACATGCAATAAATATTATAGCAATCACTAAGATATGAATTTACAGTGAATAGTTTATTTATGTATTATGAATATGGAAACACTTATATTATTTTTTTCTTTAATTTTAATATTATTATGTTATTTTATTTATTGTTAATGTTTACCATAAGTTTTATGTAATTTTCAAATAATAAAATATCATATTCACAATAATTGTAAAAATATATATACCTAATTTCTGTTGATTGGAGACAATTATTGATAATACATAAAATATTCTTGAATTACGAATTTTAAGAAAACATAATTTCTATTTAATATAAATATTTCATCACAAACCATGTGTTAAAACATTTAGTATGATAATATAGCTTTCAACTAATAGAATCACTTAATATTGTATTAGTGAAAGTTTTTAAATTCTGTATTTGTTATTTATAATAAAAAGGATATACTATTTGGTATCATTTATAAATTAGATAATTTTATTTTTTAATTGATAAAAATAATTTATTTATTTATTTAATAAAATAAATAATTGAATTTTTTAAGTTATTTAAATATTTTTTGAAAAATAAAGGTTATATAATTTTTTTAATATTATTTTATAAAATTATATATTCTTCTAATTTTATTATTTTTCTAATTAATTATATGTAAAAATAATAAAATTATATATATATATATATATATATATATATATATATTGGGAAGCTATGTATTTTCTTTGATAATTCTAATTAATGTAAAAAGTTTTTATATTAATTCAAATTTGATGCAAAAGTTTATTCTCATTTCTACATCAATAAAATTTAACTCGGTTAAAGCATAAAGGAATGGACCAAAAGTCTAAAACCCTCTTTTAAGAAGAGAAAAAAGTAAAACACATTTTCATGAAAGACTTAAATATAATTAGCATGTGAATGAATGTTGTTACTTTCAAGTCCATGTATGAGTATCTTACACTTAACAACTATTTTATCAACAGCAATGTCAAATGTCAAAACAGCTGTAAGGTAAAATGCTTTTATAAACAGTAGTGTCAGAACAATATTTCCGTATGTAAATAGATAGATTCCAATAATAAACTTTTAGTCACGCAACACTTTTATTTCACACATTTTAATTTTTTAAAAATTTAAATAAAATACAATTGTCATTTGAAATTCATACTCTGTCTTCTACTTATGGTTGTATAACATAATTTTGTTAAATTTAATAATAATAATCAGTTTGAAAGTTGTCTTAATAATAATTTATAATTTTTTTAACATGGGTTAATGGAAATTAAACTTTAATATTAGGTACCATATTGAATTGAACACACAATCGATGTCTACTCTTACTAAATAAATTGTGTTGTTATTGTTATCAAGGTTTTTTTCTTTGCTACTGACAACTTGTATAGAGACACTAGTAGTTATCTACTACTATAATTACTATTTGAATTGTAACTGGGTGCAGGAGAGATGCTAGTGGGACCAGCAAAGACATTTTTTATGGACGAAATATCAACAGGACTGGACAGTTCCACCACCTTTCAGATCTGCAAGTTCATGAGCCAAATGGTTCATATAATGGATGGAACCATGGTGATATCTCTTCTTCAACCACCACCAGAGACATATGAACTATTTGATGACATTATCCTACTTTCAGAAGGTCAGATTGTGTACCAAGGTCCACGTCAACATGTTCTAGACTTCTTTCAAAGCATGGGTTTCCAATGTCCTCCAAGAAAGGCAATTGCTGACTTTCTACAAGAAGTAACTTCTAAGAACGATCAGCACCAATATTGGTCTAGAAGAGATGAACCTTATAGATATGTTTCAGTTTCTCAATTTGCAAAGTCTTTCCATTCGTTTCACTTAGGAGAGAAGGTTGCCACAGAGTTTAAGGTTCCTTATGATAAGAACCAAACTCACCCTGCTGCCTTAGTTAAAGACAAGTATGGTATTTCAAGTTGGGAACTGCTGAAGGCATGTTTCTCAAGAGAATGGTTGCTTATGAAACGTGACACTTTTGTCCTTAAATATAGGATAGGACAGATAATTCTCGTAGCTATTTTCGGATGTACTTTGTTCCTCAAAACTGAAATGCCAGTGGGCAATGTTGAAGATGGAAGGAAGTTCTTTGGAGCACTGTTTTTCTCTCTCATGAACATATTGTTTAATGGCTTCGCAGAACAAGCCATGACTGTTTCCAGGCTCCCTGTCTTTTACAAACAAAGGGATTTCAAGTTCTACCCCGCATGGGCGTTTCTCTTACCTATATGGGTTCTCAGGATCCCCATTTCGTTTGTGGAATCAGTATTATGGATTCTTCTAACATACTATCCAATTGGATTTGCTCCCTCAGCTAGCAGGTTCTGAGTTTTCCTTTTCTGAATATATAGTCCTTACTTTGCCTACTCTGGCTATTCTTTTTCAAAACATTATTCTTTATTTTGACTTCTGTGGCAGTAATAGTTTTTAGTCTAGAATGAAAAATGCTAAAATGGACACCGTTTCTTCTACTTCATCAGATTTTTCAAACAATTCTTGGTACTATTTACCATTCATCAGATGGCTAGCTCTCTATTTCGGCTCGTTGGAGCAATTGGTAGAACATATGTTGTTGCTAACATACTCAGTGGCTTGGCTTATCAACTAATGTTTGTGCTTGGAGGATTTATTGTCTCCAAAGGTGAGACGTTTGTCATTCATTTCTTAATCTTATAGAGATATTTTATGCAATCTTTATAACTATTTAATGTTGATTTTGAATTTATGTCTCCTAAACCTACTCATCCTTATATAGTTATATGGTTTTAATGGGTACTTAGTTCAGCACTCTCTTTTTACCTGCAGATGATACGAAGCCATGGATGAAATGGGGCTATTATGTTTCTCCTATGATGTATGGTCAGAATGCCATAGTACTGAATGAATTTTTGGATGAAAGATGGAGTAAAGTAAGAAACTGTTTTCTCGTTCTTATTTCTCATAATGCTAAGTACGTTCAATATACAAAAAAATATCTGCATTGGGTCTGCCATTGTCAAATATGTTTTATACATTTTGCAGCCAAATACAGACTCTAGATTTGATGAACCTACAGTTGGGAAAGTACTTCTCAAGTCCAGAGGCTTTTACACTGAAGATTACTGGTTTTGGATATGCATTGGAGCTTTGTTTGGGTTTATGCTTCTTTTCAACTTTCTCTGCATTGTTGCATTGACTTATTTGAATGGTGAGGTATTTTCTATTTGTTTTAATAGTTTGTAAATGAATGGAATTTTCGACAGTCTGTAATGAAACCCAATTTTCAGCTATTGGCGATTCAAAAGCATTCATCTCAGAGGAAGAAGACAAGAAGAATGAAAATTCAATATCTAGACATGTCACTGAAGGTAATTCTTGTCACTGTGCATTTTATTGTAATTCAAGTTTTTAGGAGTTGTATGGTGGGACATGGTTTCCGAAGGAGATTTCTTTTGAAGTTTTCACGATTTACCATTTTACAGGTTTTTATGATGTTTGGATTTGGCGTAATTTCTAAAGTTTTACATGTATATAATAGAGTAGAGGATAAGTATGGTTAGGGTATCAGTTTAACTGAGATTTTAGTTAGTATAGTGATATTAAGCATTTAATGTTCTCCTTTCAACTAATTTATTATCCTAGCATGCATAAATTTTTCATTCATCCACTTTTCACAAAATGGCTTTACGTTTACAGTTCCCAGTTGCATCACTTTCAGAAAAGAATAATTAATTAACGGTGCATTTTACGGGGTTAATTATTCTCATGCAATTCAAACAGTATATTGACACTGCATTAATTGGACAGGAGGTCCAGGTGTAGACATGACTGTGAGAAATGCTTCTTCGCAAGAACGAAGAACAGGCCTGGTGTTGCCGTTTCAACCTCTTTCACTTGCATTCAATCATGTGGACTACTATGTAGACATGCCTCCAGTAAGTCAATGAATGCCTTCAAATGATATTGTAATATTACTTTCATGTGATTAATTCTTCCGTCATACTTCCCAAAACAATTAAACTGAACATAATGTGGTGATGGTGTACGTGAACTGTATTTTAAGATTTTCAACATACATGGAGTGTTCTTATCATCCAAAATATATATAGTGTAGGATGATTGACTCTAAATCATACAACAGATCATCTGTTGAAGAGTTTAGTTAGACAATTAGACGTGTTTTTCTTTTTATTTTGTTATAACTCAAAACCCAAAAATATGGCTACGAAAATCATTTCTAAGTTTTCGTAATGTCTGACTAAATTATTGAGAACTTTTTGTTTAATGTTTATCAGGAAATGAAAAGTCGAGGAATGGGTGGAGATAGACTTCAACTACTGCATGATGTGAGTGGTGCTTTTAGACCAGGTGTACTGACAGCACTTATGGGTGTTAGTGGTGCTGGAAAGACAACCCTTATGGATGTATTAGCTGGAAGAAAAACAGGTGGATGCATCGAAGGAAGTATTAGCATCTTAGGTTACCCAAAGAACCAAGCAACATTTGCTCGCGTTAGTGGCTATTGTGAACAGAATGACATTCATTCTCCGTATGTTACTGTATATGAATCACTATTATTTTCAGCATGGCTTCGCCTTCCATCAGATGTACATGCACAAACGCGAAAGGTGTGTGGGGACAAACTTAACTTGTTTTGGCCATTATGAATTTAGTAAATTGTATTAGTTTCAATTTGTGTGGTGATACAGATGTTTGTTGAAGAAATTATGGAGTTGGTTGAGCTTAAATCAATCAGAGATGCAATTGTGGGCCTTCCAGGCATAAGCGGTCTATCAACTGAACAAAGGAAGAGGCTTACTATTGCGGTAGAATTGGTTGCCAACCCTTCAATTATCTTCATGGATGAACCAACATCTGGCCTTGATGCTAGAGCTGCTGCTATCGTTATGCGAACTGTGAGAAACACAGTGGACACTGGCAGAACTGTTGTGTGCACAATTCATCAACCAAGCATAGACATTTTTGAAGCTTTTGATGAGGTAAATTGCTATATGAAATTATCAGAGTTCATATGCAAAAGTTGTATTATTAATATTATTTCTTTATTTTATTGTTTCTCTACATTGCATTTACTGTTCAAATTTGATTCGTTACTGCAGTTACTGTTGTTGAAAAGTGGAGGAAAAGTTATCTATGCTGGACCTCTTGGTCACCATTCACGGAAGCTCGTTGAATATTTTGAAGTATTGAATTTTTCTGTCTATCATTTCCAGAGATTTTGATACCTTTGCATTATATATTTTCTTTCCTTATACATATTTTGCTGTAGGTTATTGCAGGGGTGCAGAAAATCAAGGATAACTATAATCCTGCCACATGGATGCTTCAGATCAGCTCCCCTTCAATCGAAGCTCAACTGGGAATAGATTTTGCGGAGATTTACGCTAACTCAACACTTCACAGGTAAGTTCTTTTTGTGATTTTCTACCACCATGAACGAGAATTTTAGCTTTGTTAATTTTAACTTTATTTTCTTAATTTGTACTTTCTACAGAAGGAATCAAGAGCTTATCAAAGAGCTCAGTAGTCCACCGCGAGGTTCCAATGACTTGTACTTTCCAACCAAATATTCCCAATCATTCTTTGTGCAGTGCAAAGCTTGTTTTTGGAAACAATATTGGTCATATTGGAGAAATCCTCCCTACAATGCCGTTAGATTCTTCTTCTCGATAGTCATTGGGATATTCTATGGTCTAGTCTTCTTGGATAAAGCCAAAAATGTGTAAGTAAATCAAAATTTACAAATATTTGTTCTTAAGTGTCCCAAGTCTTATGATCTTGATATTTAAATTGAATTCAAAGCTAATATTCACTAATGATGCTTACTAAACAAATTTGGAGGACAGCCAAAAGCAACAAGATCTATTTGATCTTTTAGGAGCAATGTACACTGCTGTGATGTTCCTTGGAACAGGGAACGCTATGGGAGTGCAACCAATTGTTGACATTGAAAGAACTGTATTGTATCGTGAAAGAGCTGCAGGGATGTATTCAACATTGGCTTATGGAATTGGTCAGGTAAATCATCTTTTCCTAATCCAACAAACTCAATTATCTTTTGTTAAAACAGATTTTCTTGATAGATTTCTTATTCTAATGCACTAACTGATTGGGTAGGTCGCAGTGGAGGCAATTTATAACGCCATTCAAACTCTCATCTACAGTGTCTTCATCTTCTCCATGATGGGGTTTGAATGGAAGGCGGTGAAATTTCTTTCCTACTTCTACATCATGTTTATGTGCTTGATCTACTACACGCTATATGGGATGATGATTGTTGTACTAACCCCGAGTTTCCAAGTTGCTGTCATTTGTAATTCCTTCTTCTTGAAAATCTGGAGCACCTTCTGTGGCTTTGTCATTCCTAGGACGGTACTATTTCTCTTCCCTTTTCCATATATTAATTCATGATTTGTTTTTTTTTTTTTTGGTGTATAGAGATATAAACATATATTCCTCCTAAATGTTACAGCAAATTCCTATATGGTGGAGATGGTTCTACTGGGCATCTCCTAATTCTTGGACACTGTATGGCCTTGTTACCTCTCAACTTGGTGATGAAAATGCAGAAGTGGAAGTTCCAGGAGCTGAAAACATGGTGGTCAAGGAACTGCTTAAGGAAAACTTCGGTTATGACTATAACTTTCTCCCAGTGGTTGTTGTTGTTCACATAGGCTGGGTTCTCCTTTTCTTGTTTGTTTTTGCCTATAGCATCAAATTCCTTAACTTCCAAAAAAGATGAGATGGGATCCTCTTCCTTTGACTTCCTTCTAATGTATGGATTATGTCATTTAATATACAAGTTTGGATGGTTTTCATGTAACAGGTAAAATTTATATAGTAATCCATCATTTCTATAAAGTTTGTAGATCATAAAGTTGTCATATGCAGTATTAGAATTATTAAAGTTTTTTTTTTTTTGTTTTTCAGTGAAGCATTGATGAATATTGGCATGCAGACCAACCAAAGAAGCTCACAAGAAAAAGGAAGTTCTGGGACAATGTAACCAATAATAGCATAAATAAGCTTTTATGTTTTTTCTTTTTCCTCAAATGTTGATTTATAAGATGTTTTCTGCCCAGGACTGTTAAGATAAAGATGTTTTATTCCAATGTAATAAATTTTAAAAACTTTTTTAACTTATATTACTATTGTTGTCTTCCATTTAACATGTAGAACAACAAAAAATGGGATTTTAACTGGATTTTAATTGATTCAGAGTTAGTCACTTTTAATTTTGAACCATCTGAATAAAATTAAGTTAAATATTTTAAGAATGATCCAATCTTTCTACACAAAATTTAGTGATATTGTTTCGTACCAGTAGTCATACATATATGTTACTATTTTGATTATATCTCACTAGTTAGAGTCAAATAGACACAAAAATGGTGAGCTCAAATTTTGAGAACAAAATTGTTTACCGATTTTATTAGGACACAAAGAACATATTCGTTCATATGAAGATCCATAAATTAAAACAATATGATTATATCTTATAGAAATTTTATTTTATCATCAAGAAAACTTTATCTTATTTTACCATTATGATAAGGAATTTTTTAGTAAAAACTTATATTAAATATCACAATGACTTCATTTAATCTAACATTCTAAATCCATCAATTATCTCTCGTCTTGTTAATTAAATTTAATAAAAGAAAACGAGACAATATATAATAAAACCATAGAAAGCTATACCAAATCTGTGTAAAGAAAAACAGCACAAACTCCTAACTGCACAATCCTAAACATAGAGAGTTAAAATTGTGGGGAAAAAAAATTAAACTAATATTAGGATTTCCAATCGTGAATATTTTCTAAAAATTTAATTAATATTTATTTTATATTATTTATGTATGTTTATAAATCATTCTTAAACATGTTTTAAATTTAATAAAAACTAGATGATAAATTCGTTAGATGCAAAAAATAGACATTAGTGATGATATCATAATAAAAACACAAATATAAAACTAAAAATAATTAAAAGTAATTTTAATGACAATATAAGATAAATCAAGTTAAAATATAATAAATCACTTTAAGATAATCAATAAATACTTATTGAAATTTTTGTTATTAAGAAATTAGTCACTAATTTATTAAGTGACTGATTTAAGGATCAATTACAACCAAAATCTCTATAATTTTAGTTGCTAATGTTCAATGATTAATGTAATAATTAAAATGAAATGAGTAATTAAAATATTGTTCACTGATAATATTGTTTTAGATTTTAATTTTTCTTTTCAAAATAATATATACTTGATAAATATTTAAAATATACATTGATACAAGGCAGGTAAAAATTCATCAACATAAGACTATTTACAAATAAGATGAAAAAATTATCTTAAGGTTGAATGATTAATTAGGATTTCATTTTACTTTTAAATTTGCTTTGAATCGAACAATTGATTTTATATGGTCAGAATTGATTGGATTGGTATAAATGTAAAATAATGCTATAAGTGATTAAAATTAAATATTTTAAAGTTTTTATATGTATTTAGTTTGGTTAAAGTTTGGTGTTGGTTTTGAAAATTCTACAAAATGAGAAATTCTACAACGATCTTGGTGAAAATACACTCCCTAATCACCTATAAATATGAGGAAACACAAAATAAACAATAATGGAAAAAGTATTCTTAAGCATTGAACCTCGATAAAATTATTTGATAGAAAAAAATCTTGTATACCTAAATATTAATATTGTACTTCAAGTTTGATATATCATAATTTAAAGTTGTAATCTTATTTGTAACTCTAGTTTCTACGTATTGAAAATATTTTGTCAAACTCTATCATTTATTGAATAAAGGAATAACTTAGTGAAAAGAAATCAATATATCATCGTCTAGTTGTGTTTATTTTTTGGCTTTCTTCTTGCACCCCTCATTTTTTATTTTTTTCTAGTATCCTACAATTTTTAAAATAACTATTCTATTCTTCTTTAAAATGATTTATGGATTATTCATTTTGAAAAGTTTTTAGAACACAGTTTTCAGAATTCTTACAACAAGATTTCAAAATTTTTAGAATGAGATTTTCATAACAAGCTAGAATAGAATTTTCTATAAAAAGATTTGGAATAGAATTTTCAAAATACATGGAATAAACTTTCCATAACAGAATTTTCAAACAAGCTTTCTAGAACAAAATTTTCTAAACAAGCTTTTTAGAATATATATATATATATATATATATATATATATATATATACCTTGCAGAACATATATAATACCTTCCATGACACATTTTTCATAATGTATATAATACCTTCCAAAATACATTTTCCGAAACAAGCCTTCTGGAACACATGAAATATGTCCCACAAAAGAGTTTTCTAAACAATCTCCTTTGTAATGTGTTTTCTCTCTTCTTCCTCTCTCTCTTTCTACAGTGACACTGGTACAACAATCGCGACACTGGTGACAGCAATGGTGATGGTACTGGTGGAACGGTACAGCAAGGAGATGTGGATGGAGAACAAACGCAGCAACATAGTAGAGTAGGGAAGGAGAGAGAGGAAAATGTAAAATACAAGAAGGCATGGTCATTTCACTCAACTAAGGAATCTGCAAGTGGCAAAAATGGGGGTGCAGAAGCAAAAACCTTCTTTTACCACTATTTATCTAAGTTATATATAAGTTTTTCTCTTTAGTTCCTTTTAATGTTAGATGCATTCTTCCTGCACCTCCATAATATCGGAAGTCATTGTTACTTCCTTTTATAACGTATAACTACATAATCAACAAATCCAAAAATAAATTATCCATATAAAAATACATAATACTACAACTCTATTTCAATTCATTTTAACACTAAAAGTCATAATTCAACTCAATCCATTATCAATTTAAATTTATAAGGTGTGTACTAAATATGTAATAAACTTTCCATTAGTTTATTATCACATGAGATGTTTTCGTTTATATGACTGAAACTATCAATAAAGCGACAAATTTTTATTATAAATTTAAATATGTTACATTGACACACTTTTCTAATTCACATTATATATATAACAAAATTTATTAATAAATCAATTAAACATACACTTGTTAATATATATATATATATATATATATATATATATATAACACTTATTAAATAATTAAGAAATTTACTTGAACAAAAATAGATATGAGAGTAAGGTGGTTTTCTACTCATGTAAAGGTATTAGAGGATACTTCACTTGTAAAAAAATAATTTTGCTTGAGTAAGAGTATTAAGTGATATACTCTTTGAATAATTCAGATAATACTTCGGCTTAAACGATTTTGATTTTCTAAAATGAGAGTATCAAATAATACACTCACTTGAGCAACTCAAATAATAATTTCACTTAAACAATTATAACTTTACAATAAGCAAGAGTATAAGATGGTACATTGAACGACTCATACAATATTTTGGTTCAAAAGACTTTGGTTTTGCTAAACGAGAATATAAGATGATACATTTACTTGAAGGAAACAAATAATAACTTCTACATCAAAACCAAAACACTTTTAATTTTTTTTTTACCACACTTTAACTCAAAATAAATTTATTATGCCAATTCATAACATTATTTCTTACAAAATACTATAAATGAATCTACTTTACTTTTTTTCCTAAAATTAAATTAAAGGTGAATTTCATATGAAAAAGAAGAACTCCAAACTAAACATATTATACAAGCACTGTTCTACTAAACCCTCCTAATGAAATCAACCTTATTTTAAATTCACTAACAAAGATCATCTAAGATAATTTGCCTTAATTGTAATTCTTTATTTTTAGAAAGTTTACTGTTCAAGCAAGAAGATCACTCCAAAATACAACTAGATATTTAGAAAGAGATGAGTGGTCAGTAAATAAAGGTAAAAAGAAAGTAAAGTGACAACTTTGAGAAAAAAACACAAGAAATAAATATACATGAGAGAGAATAAAATGATTGAAACGAGATCTTAAAATAAATATATATATATATATATATATATATATATATATATATATATATATATATATATATTAATTTTATTGAATATTATATGATTAATTTATTATAAAGGATTTTTTTTCAACTTAACTTTAACTTTATATTATTATAGTTATTTATGTGGAACAAAATAATTGAAAAGATTTATCTTTTAGCATATGGATTTTAATACATATAAATGAAAACATAATTATGAAATGAATTTTTAATCTAACTGTTTAAGAAAATATTATTTAATAAAAATATTAAGGTATGTAATATTTAGTAAATTACACTAATATAATTTAATCCCTATATATAATGTGCTCATAACATTAGTTAAATTAATGCAAAGAAATTATGGATTAATTATTAATATTATATTTTATTTCTACGGTGAACTGTGCCATGCAAGGCTCATTTAAAAAAAAGAATTTATATATATTGAAATAGAATTATAATAATTAATTCATAATGTTGTATAATATAAATAAATTAGAATATGAAGATATATTATAATTAGTTTATTAGAAGTACTTAATAAAAATAAATGTATACGTATAAATTAATAATTTAGAAACCAGAAAGTGGTAACGATAATATTTTAATTAAAAGCATGTGTTTTGAAGTTGGATGTTTAATGAAATTTTAAAAATTATTTGTTTCAAAATTTCACATTTTATTTGAAAACAAAATAGAGTCTTTATATCTTGCCATAAATGCAGTTGAAGATCTGCAATTTACGATAAAAATTTGATATTCTAAAAGTTATCGTGAAGGTATTGATGAATTTAACAAACAATTGTATACAGTTATCAATTGAAGTGAAAAACACATTGATAAAAGAAAAAAAGTAGACAATGTTATTAATTGAGGTATCCATAAGGGTTTTTTTCTATTACATGCAAATAGATAAGAAAAATAAGAAAATGGGAAGACATACGTGTATGAAAATAACTGTATATAATTTGAGTGAGAGAATTGGCTGAAAAGCTGCTTTGCTTTATTTATTTTATATATAATAGTAGTAATATATTATGGAATTTGAACTAATTAAACTTGTTTTTTTTAACAGCGAAAACTAATTAAACTTGTGATTGATAAATTGTAAGTTTTGATATCTAAAATCTATCAACCTTGTTAAATTATTCTTTTGGATTTAATTATTGTGGAAAAAAAATTAATTACAGTTGTTAAATTTAAAATTTAAATTATGTATCTAATTAAAATACTGCATATATTTTCAATTAAAAATGATATAAACTCTTTAGAAAAGCATGTTAGGCTTTAAATTAAATACATAATCTGAATCATTAAATAACTGTAATAATTATTATTTATTTCTAATAATCACTAAAATTCTTATTTAACACTTTTTTTCTTACACAACCATTATGATTAGACGGTTACCTCTCATGGTATTTTTTTTTTTTTATAATTTTTTTACAGTATCCATCATAGTTGATAGTATCTAAGCTTCGAATAAAACAAATAATAAGATAAAGTGTCAAATACCACACCAGACTCAGGTATTGCATTATTAAACCTTCCTTCATCTCAGACAGGAAGGGACTACGGAACAAGAAAAGCATTATTATAAGTGCGAAGAAGAACGGTGGTCACGAGATATTTTCCAATTCCAAATAATTCAAGTTTTTGTCTCATATTCCTTGTTGGAATATAACTATTAGTTGATCCAGTAGTCACTGTCGTATTATACATATTTTCACAACCTAGAATAGATGATCTTCAGAATCTAACTTTCAAGTTTATTTTAATTAACCCATTAAAATAATAATTCAAGGAATTTAGAAACTGTGATTTCCTAGTAATCATATTTTATTTCCTAATATTTAGGTATCAAGAGAATTTTCTAACATGCACTTTTTACTACAGGACATTTATTTCTATTAGGACAAGTGAAAAAGTGTTTAATTTTATGATTTGAGAAAGCGGACGCAAGGCAAGGCATATACTCGCTCCAACGCAAAAGATCCTTTAACATCTCATTCATGAAACTTTCTCCTTTTCCTCACGAAAAATGGACAGAACGCAACAGAATAGAGAATAGTGAAAAAGATAATATCAGAGACGCGCGTCCTTAGCCAGACATTTCATATCCAAGCAGGGCCGTGCTATTCGTTTGGCGAAGACGATGGACGATCAGAATTGAAGAGCAGTGGGCCCCACAAGTTCGATGAGCATGCTGTTCGGACTGTGAACAAAACACACGTAGCAGCATCACTCGCACTCTCGCTGTCACCTCCACGCAGATAGCGCCATCCTTCACCGTACAATTTAATTTTCTTTCTCATTTTTTAAATAAATTCGAGAAATTAATACATATATATAATATCATTCCTTCTCATCATGTCACGCTTCTCTCGGCACCTCGAACTCAGCATTCTAGCACTTTCGGATCTGTTTTTGCTTCTGAGAGAACAGTCGCTTCTTCTCCCCTGAATCTCAAAGACTAAACCCTAAGCGCAGGCAAAGATGGTTTACACCATCTCGGGAATTCGATTTCCGGTTGTTCCTTCGCTGCACAAGTCCACTCTCCGCGGCGATCGCAGGGCGGCTTCTCTTCCCGTTTTTCTCAAAAAGAACAACTTCCCTCGTAATGAACCTTCCTCATTTTAGCCTTATGCTTTTACGATTCCGTTACATTCCTCTCTTGTGGAGTTAAGTGAGTAGTACTTGCTAATTCTGGATTTTACTGCTTCTTATTATTTTTTGTTGTTGTTGTTTTCGTCTTTATTATAGTTGTTATTATGACTAATAATAATAATAATAATAACGTATTTGTCATTATTAGTTGCTTATTTAAATGTTAAAGCACATGCAACGGCGGAAACTTGTTTGTTTGGGTTTGATTTCGGGTTAGAAGCGAGTGGTAACCTAGTGAAGCTGAAACGTGAGATTCTGGTGATACTGTTTACTTCGTAGGTTGGACTTCGATTACGTGTTCAATTTTCGGGGCATTTTGAGATTAACGATGTTAGAGTGCGTGGCTCTGTTTTGTGACGGTGGATGCATCTGTTAGTAACTGAGATAACAGTTTTTTTTTTTTTTTTTTTTTTTTTTTTACTTTTGTGACTGTTACTCTCTAGTGGATGAATTATAAAGTTTATGTGCGTTTTCATGATTCGTTTGTCATATGCAGATAAAGGAAAGAATGTGAACTTTGGTTGTGTATGTAAATTGTAAATCAGAATCATAATTTTATAATATGAGAAGCCACTGTGAATTGGTATAACTGATAAACGAAACATTTGAGGTTATGCATCAGCATTTTATAAACTACAGAAAGAATGTAAATATTAGCTATTATAATAAAGTCATTCTTTTAGATTCACTCTAGACAAAATCTGTTTCATTGGGTTGCAATGTGGGTGAAAGTAATTTGACCTTCATATATGTTTGCAAAATTTGTAGTTGAATCCCGTTACTTTACTCTGTTTGTTTGTTCAGAATGTGAATTGAATGATTGAATCATAGGTTTGATGGTGAAAGGGAAATGATCTGTAGTCTGAATGGCTATTATGATTGGACAACCCCTCACGGTATGAAATTGGTTTCATTTGATTTGTGAAACTGGCCATATATTGATATTTGATTGGTTAAATTACTGATTCATCTGAGTGATATCAATAAAAATAGGAAAGGGAAATAATGTTATATATCTATTTTACTTCGGATGAACACAAAGGCATCTATAAATATACATGATTTGCTTTAAAACACCTCAGTGATATAATTTATGTCTGCTTTCAGGTAAAATCCTTGCTGTAAAATCTTCTCATGATTCTGATTCCCCGTCTTCTGCAATTGCTGAATCTGATAAGGTGCTAATTCCTCAAGATCAAGATAACTCTGCATCCATGACCGATCAACTTGAAACTCCTGTTATAACCTCAGTGGATCCACATGTACTTATTATTAATCTCAAGATTGGATTTCTTGGAGATCGGAAATTTCTTTGAATATTCTTTGCTGAATATTTCTTTTAATCTTTTCAGAACTTAGAGGATTTAACCATGGAAGATGAGGATAAATACAACATTAGTGAAGCAGATAGCAGTTACACACAGATTGAAGATGGGCTAGGTTCTGTTGCATCATCACCAGTAGATGTTGATATTCCAGCCAAGAAAACACCGGTATCTGTTGGCAAGAAAGTAAAGATACCAAGTGATGAAGCTACACCTAAGACCATTCCCCCACCTGGCGCTGGGCAGAGAATATATGACATTGATCCATCTTTGCTAGCCCACCGTGAGCATCTTGATTTCCGGTAAGTTAACCCCACTATAGGAGAAGGAAGCATTTGACTTTCTAAATATAAACATCACATTTGCAGTTAGTATGGTTAGCTAATTCTTAAAAGATCCGCATAATAGTCATTGGAAAGTTGTCACCTAAAAAATGCACCAAAATTATGAGTTATTTACATATAAGGATGAAGGAAATTCCAAAATTGGGCTAGATCACCATCAGATTGGAAGTCCACTTCTGGATATTGTGTTCTAATTAGAGGAACATTTGGCAGAAAACAATTTTTAGATCTAGAGCTAAAGCTAAGCATCATGCCATGGTAGTAGTTGATTGTGAGATTACATGGCTTAGGCAACTCCTTCAAGATCAATACCAATTGATTTTATTCTTCCTTATTGTATCTCTTCTTCATTATAAATATAGGTACTCGTGTGTACAGGTCACACAATACAAGCAATCCTCTCTATACTTTATTGTGTATTACTGACTTGCACTTGATAATGGTCTAGTGAGGAGGTAAAAGAACCAAAGATCAAGCTCCATTTGCTCTTAGAGTATTGTATTCAACTTGCATTTCACTTGATAATAACAAGGCTTGTTTGACAACATTTGGTGGTTCTAGATGAGACTAGGGATAATGCTTGGTAGGTTGGGATGATTAGATCTGAACCTAGTGACCAAGTGATGAGATTGGGTTTCAGAGAAGAGTGAGAAGAAAGAATAGGAGGAATTTAAGTAGAATTGGGAAGAGAAGATGATGAGGATGGAGGTGGGTAGGGGAAGATTGTGAGAAGAAAAATTAGTATCACAGTTGACATGATAAAGAAGTGGGTTTGAATATTATAATTGAAATGACTAACAGGGAGGCATGTCATTCAATTTTTTTGTCACTCTAGTGTTGGGTGTATCTATCTAGTTGTAAACGTTGATGACATTGTTCTCACAGGCAGTGATCACCATAAGATCTCTTTGGTAAAACAATACCTTTGTCACCACTTTCAAATCAAAGATCTTGACAAACTCAAATATTTTTTGGGGACTGAGATAGCACAATCCAGCAATGGTGATTGGGCATGTTCTCCTTTTGATAGAAGATCTTCTTTCGAGTATTGTGTTTCTATTGGAGATAATTTGATCTTTTGGAAGAGCAAGAAACAAAATTGTTGTGGCAAGATCTGGTGCGGAAGTAAATTATAGAGCTATGAACTCAGTTACATGTGAGCTTATTTGGTTTAAGCAGATACTTAGAGAAGTGCAATTTGGAGAAGTCACTAAAATGACACTCATATGTGATAATAAAATTGTTCTTCGTATTAGCTCAAATCATGTCTTTCATGAAAGGACCAAACATATTGAGATTGATTGTCATTTTATTGAGAAAAGATTATATCTTGAGACATCAAAATTGAGTTTGTTAATTTAAAATGATCAATTAGAAGATATTTTTATTAAATCTTTATGACGACCTAGAATTGATTATATTTGTAATAAACTTGATACATTCGATTAAATGCATCAACTTGAGGGGGAGTGTTAGATGTAACGGGCTTAGCCCATATCTTTTGTGTGATTCATATCTATAAATATACAATTCTATGTCTTCATTTTACACAAGGAAGATTAATCCTACATCTCTTTTCCTTTATGTTTAATAAGTTGTTTATTAACAATTTCTCATATTGTTCCATACATTACCTCTGGTTTTGCACACTCTACTTTACCACTTCTATACCTACTGTACTGCAACTAAATTGACAACCTGATTTGTTTAAGTGCTGTTTCTTAATTCACAGTTTTGGACAATACAAAAGATTACATGATGAAATTAACAAGCATGAAGGTGGTTTGGATACATTTTCTCGCGGCTATGAAAAATTTGGCTTCGTACGCAGGTACTGTGCTATGGTTGTTTTTAGAGCTTAATATCTCACATGTGCACACACACATATATATTGTTTCATAAATTATTGATGTCATTATTAAGATGATAAACAGATACATCAATCCAACATATCTATTGCTGATCAATAAACAATATACACTAGATTAAATACCCTAGGAGGACCAAGTCTTGTATAATTGATAGATGCTACAAATCAAAGAACCTTGAATTGGAGTAATCTGGCAACTGGGAGCGAGAGTTGTAGAACCTTAATAGGCAATCCAACTGATAATAAATATTAGTATTTGGAAATTGTAAGAGGCTAGGCCAGATTGAGATGGTTGGTGAGAATCATACTTCAGATCTTCAAAACAGAGATTGTGGCCATGATAGGAGAGAGAAAGTAAACGACTCAGTGAATTACACCTTTGGTGTTAAATTTTTATAATAAGTAATATTTTTTTGGCTCCTCAAAAAGGATACGTACATATTTAAATAAGTGATACAAGACGAACCAAGACCTGTTACAATATTAAATCAATGCTAGACCAAGACACAATGTCCTTACCATATGGAGCTCCCGCTGCAGCCAACAAATCATAGAAATAAACTAAATTGCACCCACACTAAGTAATGGTTGTCGTAGTACATGCATGTTAGTGGTGCAACAGTAAATGTACATAAAAAGGGAAATTATGCCCATATTTCTACACCCTAATTTCCAGTTTCTAGTTTATCAATATGGTTCCTTAATGACTATAAGCTTTTGTTTGCAGTGCTACAGGCATTACTTATAGAGAGTGGGCACCTGGAGCTAAGGTATATTTCTAGTCAATTATTGGTATTAGCAGTGTTTCTAGTTTTTTGGTTCAAAAGTGTTAGTCATTGTGTATATATAATTATTTCTGTCATTATCTAATTACTGTGGTACTCCTATCTGTATTAGTGTGAAAGTTCAACAAATAAAAGAAAGACATAAAGTGCCCCTAGAAACATCTAAAGTGTTTGACCTGATGTTTATAATTACTATTTTGGAGCACACCTGCCTCTTAGGCAGAGTCACTTAGAAGTTTAATTTTAATATACATTTGGCAAGAGTGTTATAGCAGGTTCTCAATGCACTCAATCCGTGAGTATTGCATTGACTGTTAGCCTACTTGAATATCTATAAGAATAAAAAAAATGAAACATGTTCATATATGTTAGAGTTAAGTTAGGACTAGATGGACTTCATTAAATTGCTTGAATGAACTATGCTTTTCGAGACATACTTGTTCATAAGGTGGTTAAATTTGAATTTTAATTGGATTACAGAATCTACTTGCGGTAACTGCCTGTCAATATAATGATAATAATAATCACTAGCTACCTAAAAATGAAAATGTAGTTATTTGATTAAATTGGAAAGACCTAATTTGTAATCTACTATTAATATATGATTTAAGCAGCGCCCTCTATCTCTTTCCATTATATGTCATTCTATATTTTCTTATTAAGCTTGGAGAAAATCTTTTTTGGATCAATGTTATCAAATGGTAGTTATGGTGGCGCCATAAAGGTATGGCATGGAGTTTTGTCAGTCATTGCCATCTGACATTTGCTACTGTTTGGATGTTGTGTATGTAGTGTCTTTAAACTTCAAGACAATTAATCAATATGTATCTGTTTTTTAATTTCCTCTCCAAAACATTATGGATGTTATTGATTGTTTTTCAGTCAGCAGCATTAATTGGAGACTTCAACAATTGGAATTCAAATGCAGATGTAATGACTCGGGTATGTTTTTGGTCTTCAAAGTTCATACATGTGAACTTCAGTATACCTTTTTTGTTCATTAATAAGCCCCTATATGTGAATACGAAATTGAACATCTTGTAGTTTCAACTTCCTATTCTTTCCTCTGTTTGACCAAGAATCTAACCTTCTCTCCTCCTTGTTCATCTCCTTTTCATTTTCTGTATTATATTGCTAGAATGATGTTATTTCTTGTATTAATGGATATCTATCCCTGTACAAATGAATTTTTGGATCTAATAGTGTATATCTTTGCTTGAACTTAATTGACAATTGTATTTACTATTAGCAGCTTTTAAATGTTGTAATTTTTACTTGACAGAATGAGTTTGGTGTTTGGGAGATTTTCTTGCCAAACAATGTGGATGGTTCACCACCAATTCCTCATGGTTCTCGAGTCAAGGTAATTTTTTTTCCTAAATATATTATTTGATGGATTTGGATAGTCTTCATATATGTTCTTACAATCATTGATAATCTTTATTTTTATTTCTTTATCAAATAAATAACTTTTATTTTTAGTTGTTTGAGTATTTAGTTATGATATAGAATTCACTGCCTGTATGAGATTATAATGAAGGGTCAATAGTGATGACATGCAGGTGTTGTCCAATTGTCTTTGACATCTGAAACAACTCTCTCCAATAAAGAAAAAAAAAATCTGGTTATACCACCTCTGTTTAAGCCATCCATCTTTCAATACCGTAGAAATTGTGTTTTCTAATTTATTTCAAAAAGTTGACATAAAAATGTTTCATTGTGATACTTATGAATTTGCAAAGCACAAGCATGTTGACTTTCCCTCTAGTAATAAAAGATTGATTATTTCCTTTGCATTTATACATAGTGATGTGTGGGAACCCTCTAATATTCCTAACCTATCCGGGGCTTGTTGGTTTGTCATATTTTTTATTGATGATTTCACTCGAGTATCATGGGTATTTCTTCTCATATAAACCATATAAAACTTTATTATGCACATTAAATTTTTGTCATAATGATAACTGATAAAAAGAAAAAAAGTATTAAAATAAAAATCATTATTAATAGTAGTTACTTGGGATTAAGGTAGTAAGCAACAGCAAGAAGATGCTTGTGTAATTGCAAATTCCAACGAGCATCAATTATTCTCCACACCTTTTTGTATTGAGATTTTGATTCTTGAAATTTGCAGCTATTTGCTCTTTAGGTCTATCCATAGCTTCTAGATATATGGCATAGCAGGTTTATAGTTCCATATACAAGCCTGAATACTTTCACAAGCCAAACCGTGTTTCATATTATTAATAAACTATAATGCATCCTACTTGTTTCAAAAGCAAAAAACACATAATCTAGAAGTTTATAAAAAGTGAAAGAAGAGTACCAATCTATCTAATAAGCATGCCTTGTGCGGACTATGCTCAGACATGTATTAAAAAAGCATTAAAGTTGTTCATTTTAAAAGTAGATGGCTAAAATATATAAAAAGTGTGCAAAATGCATTTACATTTGCATTTGAATTTCATTTGCATTTTAATATCATTAGCATTTGCATTTTAATTTCATTTGCCTTTTAATTTCATTTGCATTTGCATTTTAATTCATTTGCATTGCATTTGCATTTTAATTCATTTGCATTTCAATTTCCATCTCCATTTACATAGGTTCCTTCCATACCGTTGTGCTACTTCTCCGGAAAGTTTCTTTTGTTTCTTTTTTCTACTGATTTTATTTTCTTCTCCTCGTATGAGCTTCTTCTCCCCCATGCTTCCTATGTATTTCTTTCTGCACTAATTTTATTGCGCTTCTTCCCCACCTCCTTATCATTTTCCCATGTGTGTAATGCTTTGGAAAGTGTATGTGTTGCAATGAATCATGAGTAATGTGTTAGAATCTGTTAGATTTATGTTGAAGATAATATTTCTGTGTACACCTTTAATTACATAATTAGGAGATTTAATTACATTCCATAATTAGGAGGATTAATAGGCTGACTGTATATGTAATATTTATTTTACAGGATTGTTGATCCTGAATTATATTGGTAGTTATATCCATCATAAATCAGGATGTCCGTTATTAAGTCTTTGTATTCTATTCAAGAGTAATTGCTCCTCTATGAATAGTATCAAAACAATTTTTTTGACAGTTGTGAGTATATAGAAGAATGCTCTCGGTTTTATCACAACTGACTAGCAAGTGACATAGGATATCTGAAAATAGTCCTCTATATTTTCGAACTTGCTTAAATTTTTTGCTAGAGAACTGTTTACTTGGTTAACCATGCATGTCAAAAATTTCTAGATGTCTTGAACTAAGCCTGTGAGTATTCTCTGTGAAGTGTGAACTAAATATCTGAAACATATATTTGTAGATCCGCATAGATACTCCCTCTGGAATCAAGGACTCGATTCCTGCTTGGATCAAGTTTTCCGTACAGGCTCCTGGTGAAATTCCATATAGCGGAATATACTATGATCCCCCAGAAGAGGTAAGTTTCTAGTTTTCTTACATGTAAGTGTACACTTAGACAAAGAGGTGACAAATCTAAATATCTCTTTTCCCTTACATTTGTTGAGTTAGAATTGTATCTTTACCCTCTCTCTTGATCTACTCACGATGATGTTGACAGTTTTGTAGTATTTTTAAGTCATTGCAATTTTTCTTACATTAGGAGGAAAGATGAATGTAATTTCTCTTTTTAATTATTCGAAAATATAAAGATAGAGAATACCACGATATTTAACACTGTTTTGGCAGAATGCATGATAATATTGAAGGTAGTCCAGTTAATCTATCAAATAAAAAATATTTGTTATAGCAGTAATTCCAGTTATGTTTGAATTCTTTACCGTGCACTTCTGTGTTGAGTGGTTTTATTTTATATATTTACAGGAAAAATATGTGTTCAAACATCCACAGCCAAAGAGACCAAAATCACTTCGAATATACGAGTCACACGTTGGAATGAGTAGTCCGGTGAGATCATTTTTTTTTGTATGAAAATCAATAAGTCATTTATTTCCTTTTCCTATATGTATTGCCTTATTTTAAAGTCAACGGCTTATTACATCATAAAGTTTGGTCATTTTTTAGTCATGATTGACCAAATGTCAAATGACTCCCCAACATGTTATGATAGCAGCCTTTTCTGCTTGTAGACGCTAGTAGTAAAACCTAATTAGTCATTGGAAAACTTAGACGGAAATAACAGTCAAGGAAGAAGGGAAGATAATGCAGGTTCATTCCTCTTCCTCCTTGCATATTACTAATTCTCTGTTTTTTCTTCATGCCTACTACCACAAAGACAATTGGTTACCATTACAGCCCTGTCGAGTCATTGCTTCCAAGCAATGCTTCTCTCTGTGCACCCTATTAATGACTGAGTATTGGATTGTAATTATGCAGAAGAAACCAAATTGAATTGCACTACCAAGTAGATACCACCCAAAACTAAATTTTCTATTGTCAGAAGTTTGGGAAACAGGGGAGGGAAGTTACTTAGCAACTAACAACGGGATTAGCTAAATCCCTGATTTATTTCTTCCTTATTGATTCTCCTATAATTTCTCTATAATATTTACTTGATCAGATCTGCACAGCTGATTTACTTGCTGTTTTATTTCATTTATTGACATATTTGAATAGCTGTAAATTAGTCAAACACTAGCCATAAGTTTCCTTGAATAACTACAGGCAAAGTTTTCTTGTATAGTGTTTAAGTCCTTATTTAATGGATTTTCTTGATGATGGCTCTTATTCTTGACCTAATTAGACAAGCCCAACCTTGTCTAAAAGGTTGAGATGTTACAAATCTATCTGACTGGGATCAGCTTTTGAATTAAGGGGGCAAGTTCAAATAGGAAAATAAATCACCATTAAAAAATAGGACGGCAACTCTATTTAGTCCTCCAGCAGATTGAGGCACTTGCCATCCAGGATCTCATCTCAAAACAGGCCCACATTTATGGTGTTTTTCACCTCTTCCGGCTGAAAATGGCAATAGGAAAAACTAGGATTGAATTTCAGAACTTCAGCCTTATGGACATTGTTGGATTTCAACTGGGTGGTGCTGCATGGAGGTAAGATAAAGGGAATATTAGTTAGTAGCTGTTAGGGAACATAGAGGATGAAGAACGGTGGAAGAATTCATCCAGAGATTTAGAAGATTTGTAACAAAGGAAGGACCCTTGTGAATAAAACTGTTCATTTTATTTCTTTTTTTATCAATTTCTTATATTTCTTTCCAAGGTTTATAATAGTCGATGTATTTGGGCAAGAGTGACTAGGCTTACCTAAAGACATTCCCAGGATCCCTTTCTAATTTGATTATTATTCTTTAAACAAAATATAATAGAAATTTCAATCTGTAAATGGTTATTTGCTTCCTTATTCTTTTAATGTTTGTCCCCAGTGTGAAATCACCTTACCATTCGCAGAAGTAACACTAGTAACATCTGACTGCAAGTCTCATAAATGCTAAGGGCAATGTTTATTTGTTATGTGCATCAACACTTCAAATTTTGTAAAAGAAAACTTAATTCTTTACTGAAAATTTATTTTCAATGAATGAAGACATTGGTCTCATTTGTACAGTCAGTGTCAATTGAATTTAAATAATAGAATATTTTTTTAGGATTAGAGATAAATCTGTAAAGCTCAAGAAAAGTGTAAATTTAGAGTTTCAGTTCTTTTTTCTATCATGAACAATATTGTGAACCATGTGGTGCAGGAGCCAAAAATCAACACGTATGCCAATTTTAGAGATGATGTACTACCTCGCATTAAAAAGCTTGGCTATAATGCTGTCCAGATTATGGCTATCCAAGAACATTCTTATTATGCCAGCTTTGGGTAACTATTCACTTTTCTTCCATACTATTCCAGCTTTGTGCAGCTCTTCTGTTGTCACTTTTCTCTTGCTCCCAAATTGCTGATTGTCCCCATGAGATTCATAAAATAACAGCCATTGGGCAGTTTTGTATGCTATATTTCTGGTTTCTCAAGGATTTATTGTTTTTCTTAGTTTTGATGGTCTGATTATAGTAATAGTATTGTGCATGGTGCAGGTACCATGTTACAAATTTCTTTGCGCCTAGCAGCCGATTTGGAACTCCAGAGGAACTTAAGTCTCTGATAGACAGAGCCCATGAACTAGGACTGCTTGTTCTGATGGATATTGTACACAGGTAATGATTATTCCTTATAAGTTATTATTCTTTCCTTATTTTGTCAATATCTCTGTTTCTTTCCTTTCAAACTTATCCTCAATTATCATTACATCAATGATATTATGTTTAAGGTTTTATCCCTACAACCTTAGATCTGATTTTCAATATATTGTGAATGTAGCCATTCATCAAATAATACATTAGATGGGCTAAACATGTTTGATGGAACTGATGGTCATTACTTCCATCCTGGGTCACGAGGTTATCATTGGATGTGGGATTCTCGCCTTTTCAATTATGGAAGCTGGGAAGTAAGTGCTGATAATATTTTCCACAGAATTCTCTGGCTTAGTTCTGATAATATTTTTCATCATGACTCTTCTATACCTCTGGACAATGGTTAGTGACTGACTTTAATTCTTATTTTAGGTACTAAGGTATCTACTTTCAAATACGAGATGGTGGCTGGATGAATACAAGTTTGACGGATTTCGATTTGATGGCGTTACATCAATGATGTACACTCATCATGGATTGCAGGTACACTCTAATTGGATTTTGTGTTTGGCCTCTAAGTCTCTTGGTATTTTAAGATTACTTTTGCTACATTTGTTCTTATTTAAGTGTTCAAGGATTATTGGAGTGCCAATTGAATTAGAAAAGGGAGAAATTATAAATATCATTAAGACTTTTCTCAGAACGTTGCATAGGATTGGACAGATTTATTGCTTTCATGAGCTTGTTTGTTTTCTTATTCTTACTCTGGATATTTGAATTTGTCAAATGTTCTGAAAATTCAAGGGCAAACTCAAAAAACAAGGGCAAGAGTAAAAGGCCTGTATTTAACCACAACAGACTAAATAAAAGAGCTAATGAAGCATAGAACTTGTACTTATCAGAGAAAATTTTCTTCTTGCATGTTATATGTGTGAAGTAGTACAGTCCCCCAAAAATCAGGAAAAACAAGTTGATATCAAAATTATCTAACAATGCATGGCATAGCCACGACTACAATTCCAGGGTTATTTTCGTTTGAGTAGCAAGCCCATTCATTCCTTGCATCCTTGGTGGCCTTGCCAAGTCTGGTTTTGGACTGCAAACAATGCAAAAGTGATGTAACTTGTACAATTTGATGGATCCATGGGAACTGATATATTATGAGCATGAATATGACCTGCTTAACTGAAATGATTTGATTATACCGTTAGATAACGATGAAGATCTTCACCTGTCATCTGGTCCCACTAAAAACATTGAACTTGGAATTGAGAATTATCCTTGTAGTGTTAGCAATTTCAACAAAATGGACTTTTACCATTTTAACAGCTAATGAAACATATTCTAACAATGGTTAGACTTTTAAGCAAAGGATTCTATTTCACTTAGATATTCTTTCTTAATCATTTTAACTTTGCCTTTTGTATTATTGAATCTTGGCGTAGGTAGCGTTCACTGGAAATTACAGTGAGTACTTTGGTTTGGCAACTGATGTTGATGCTGTGGTTTACCTGATGCTGGCTAATGATCTCATTCATGGACTCTTCCCTGAGGCAGTTTCCATTGGTGAAGATGTATGTTATCCTCTTGAAAGTTTTAAATTGATGTACAACTTTAACATTTTATTCAAACTGTTTTAGGAGTTGAGTAGTTTTCTTCTCTTGAATTTGATTTTGACTTTCCTTGGAGTATAGATGGTTGTGTAACTGTTCTAATGAAAAAGAAGAACAGTATGGTGATTGAACTTGAACCCTCTATATGATGACTCAATAAAACTGGCTGTTGACTATTTAATTTTCTTTCCATATCCAGGTGAGTGGAATGCCAACATTCTGCCTTCCTACACAAGATGGTGGGGTTGGTTTTGATTATCGCCTACAAATGGCCATTGCAGACAAGTGGATTGAGATTCTCAAGTAACCTTTACTTTTATTTTGGAGCATAAATACAGCATATTGTATAATGAACCTATTTGGACGAGCTTCTCTGTAAGGACTTGAAGGAGAAAAATTGAAATTAGTTTCCCCATAAGCTAAAATTAACTTATGCACAAGCTAATTTGTAGGACTCTCATAGAACTTCTCTAAATTTTTATTTTTTACTTGTGTATAAGTTAATTTTAGCTTATGGGAAATCTTATTTTCTTTTTTTCTTTCCTAAAAGTCCTTACAGATAAGTTTGTCGAGATAGACCTTATTATGTTTCTTATAAGTAGTACTCATTATGGATAGATGAATACACACACACACACACACACATATATATATATATGCATAAAATAGGCCTTCTTGCTATGCAATTTTGACCCTTTATATAAAATCCTGAAAGCCATGGCGTGATATTGCAGAATGCTAAAAATAATGAAGTATTGACCCAAAAAGGACTATAAAGGGGCTATAGCCATTGATATATTGTTTAGTGTTGGATTACTAAGTCTTTTGTGTTAAACCCAATGAACATGGTGACAGAGAAAAATATAACTAGGATTTTATATTGAACTAAGAACGGTAACTTTTCAAGAATTTTTATATTTATTAGAATTAGAATAATAATTTGTCTAGAATTTTAATTGTCTTCGGGTTGTAAATATCCTTTAGGTCCTTATATGTTCATACCTTTTTATAAAACAGTATTGAGATTATTGTTTCTCTCTAGATTGTCTAAAACCCATGTTAGAAGAGTACTACGCCCAAGAAGAGAGTTCGGATTTAATTCTTTATTGTTCTCCATCAAATATAAAATCCTATATAAATCTTTATTAAATATAAAATCCTCATAATATGCTTCTCCAATCTGCATCGATGGGACCAAAAAATTGTACCAATCTTAATAATCAACAGTACAAGCAAGTCAAATATGGCATGGTTATTCTCACATCAGCTACTAGTTTGCTCATAGAATATGTTAGTCATTTCGAAAGTGGGGGCTTTGAGATGCCTGCTTCAAAGGGTCCTAAATTGCAAGTAAACTCATTCAATATCTCCAAAATGCATCTAAGATCTAACTGTGAGTAATTATTTGTTTGGATACACTATATATAAGGTAGCAGTCCAATTTGTTTAGAGTGTTAGATAATTGTTTGCGTTGGAAAAGATGCAAAATCTTGTGTCTTAACATTGCAAGTGTAAATAAAAATTGTGTCCCTCGGGGTGCAATTGTTATTCAAATCCTTAACCCTTTTAAACCCCACCTCATGATTCCATCTCTATAGGCCACTGTCATTCATTTTTATTGTTTGCTAGTAGTGTGAAAAGAAATCCATCTTTGATTTAAGTTATGTCCTTTACGTGTAGGAAGCAAGACGAGGACTGGAAAATGGGTGATATTGTCCACACACTAACAAACAGAAGGTGGCTGGAAAAATGTGTAGCTTATGCTGAGAGTCATGACCAGGCCTTGGTTGGTGACAAGACAATTGCATTTTGGTTGATGGACAAGGTGTTTGTCTCTTCAATATATTGTGTTTATCACCTATTTGAAGTGCTTATTTACAGCATATAAATAAAGGCTTGCTTGACTACAATAAATCTTACGGAAACTTATCATACGCATTTGCAATCAGCTTCTGATGTTGACTATCACTTTAGAAAGAATCCCCAATATATCATCTCCCAATTCGCTGGCTGTTTCTTGAATTCTTTTGGTTCTTATGTTGCTTCTGTCGAATCATTTAAGGACACTTGTTTCTGCTGTATAAAGTGTACGGCTGCAGTTTGCAATTGAACATTTATATTTTACTAATATTCTGTTGCCTGCTTCAGGATATGTATGACTTCATGTCTTTAGACAGGCCATCTACACCTCGTATAGATCGTGGTATAGCATTACACAAAATGATTAGGCTTATTACCATGGGACTTGGTGGTGAAGGATATTTGAATTTTATGGGGAATGAGTTTGGTCATCCTGGTATGCATATTTGATTACCAAAACATAATTTGTGATGATATTCAATTATGACATGGCTAGTTGGATTCGAAGTTTTCAAATTAAGTTTTGCTCACTCATTGTTGCTCTGTTCAGAGTGGATTGATTTTCCAAGGGGTGAACAACAACTTCCTAATGGCTCAGTAATTCCAGGGAACAACTACAGTTATGATAAATGCAGGCGTAGATTTGACTTGGTAAGTTCTTGATTCATTCAGGACCTTTGCAATTACTAATTTATATTCCCACTGTTTAGTGCTTATTTATTTTAAGATTTCAGTTAGATAAGAACTATGTGGCAAAATGTGTCTTATTACTGATGAATTATAAACCATACTGATTGATCACTTGTGTAAATGTTTGAAGATTAGAGGAATGAGTACCATTTAACTTTTTCTTTCTTCATCCTTATTCTTTCTTTTAGGCTAAATGTATTTTTTTTACAGGACAATTTTCGTTCAAATATTCTTTGTTCCAAGTATTTTATTTGGTGATGGCAGTTAGATAAAGTGGAGTATGGAATGATTCGTATTTTTCGTTAGTTCTGTCTTCCCTACTAGTCATCTTGTTGGATTAGTCTTTATTTTATATGTTTTGCTTTTATTGGCTTCATAAGTATGTAAGCAGTGATTATGGAAACGTTGTTCTCTTTCCGCATCTTTGCTATTGTTGATTGTTTCCGTTTTCTTACAAACCGTTATGGAAACAGTATGGATCCCTCCTCCATCGAAATATAGAGCATGTTTCTTTGTTCTTGAAAATCACTATACTGATTTAGTGACAGTCACTAAAGTAAGATAATATAGTTGAACCGTTGAAATATATGGAGTAATGGAGAAACTAGCATATGAATTGTTTGTGATGTGTACATCTCAGGCATTGCATGCTATGAAAATCAAATGAAGTTGTTAACAGTGTCGTGCTCGAGGTAGGACAAGATGTTTATATATAGAACTGAAAAATCCAATAAAGATCACGATTAATTATTTGCCTGATAGAATCTCAGTTTTGTAGGCAAAACTATCAAAATATATGTTTTGTATTGCTTTTTATCTACATTATTTTGACATCAAACAAAAAAAAAATATACTTATTATCGGAAAAGATAAGAAAAATAATTACAAAGGCATATTGTTCAAAAGTTACAAAATTTATATTGTATTGCTTAATCAGGGAGATGCAGACTATTTAAGATATCGAGGGATGCAAGAATTTGATCGAGCCATGCAGCATTTAGAAGAAAAGTTTGGTGTAAGTCTTCTTATCGTTATGTCTCTTATTTCCTATTCAATGAATTATTTAATGAAGTCTTATTTGGATGGTCATCTAACTTTGCTTTTATGGCTATTGCTCATCATTAGAAATAACACACATAAGTTTGCAGTACCATGATCATCGTCGTCATAATCATAATAACAGTAATACACTTGTGAAAGCACAGATATTTTAATTTTTGTTTTTCCCAAGACAGTTTCGATACACATGGTTGTCCAAGCTAAGTTTCATATTTACAGATAGTCTTTTAACCCAGGTTCGTTAACTATACTTACCTTTTTTCTGCAGTTCATGACTTCTGAGCACCAATATATTTCACGGAAAAATGAAGGAGACAAAGTTATAATCTTCGAAAGGGGCAACCTCGTCTTTGTGTTCAATTTTCATTGGAACAACAGCTATTCAGATTACAGAGTTGGTTGCTTAACCCCTGGGAAATATAAGGTATATCATCTGCGTGTAGTGGATAATATCATACAAGAGTACTACGGAGACTCGAATTTGTTTCATAACGGGTTATGCTTTCATTTTTCCAGATTGTCTTGGATTCAGATGATGCCTTGTTTGGTGGTTTCGATAGGCTTAACCACTCTGCTGAGTACTTCACTTCTGTATGGGACTTCTCTAAACTTGTCTCTGAGTGTGCACCATGCTCAGGCGTGGGCACCGAAGTGTCTTGTTGTGTTGTGTCTTGTTTGTATTTTCCTATTCGTGTTCTTTTACATTCTTGCAGACCTGATTTTAGTGTTTTGACTATCCCGATGAATTCTCTTCGGTGATTTTACAGGAAGGATGGTATGATGACCGACCTCGATCCTTTCTTGTGTATGCACCTTCTAGAACAGCAGCGGTTTATGCCCTAGCAGATGATCTTGAACCAGACCTTGCAGATGAAGTTGAACCAGCCCTTGCAGATGAAGTTGAACCAGAGCCAGTTGATCCTTGATGAGAAGCTTCTGGGACGAATGCTACAAGTGCACAATGGCAGCAGTAATCCCTAGTGAACCTAGCCAACCAATGTCTGGTTGTTTAACCGGCACTGAAACACCAAAGAAGCATATCTGAAAGTGGAATAAGTGGAAATCTTTAGTGAGGCAGGACACTGGCCTCGAAATCTTGTACATGTGCCTTGCTAGGTAATAAGTTGAGATATCACTCCCATCTTTCTGTTTTTACTTTTTAGGATTCAATGTCATGACATGTATAAGTCGCATCGCGGTTGAGAAATGTGAATCAACGAAGCTTTCATCTGCGAACGAACCTGAGACTCGATGTACGTATGTACATGTCAATCTTCATAGTGTATGCTCTGTTCAGAGTTGGAAGCTTCCAAGGGACTTTTACAGTGGTAAATTTTGCAGGAGGCTTATATAGATGTTTTGCTTTGGGTTCTTTATTTCGTTAATTGTCTCCTTTATATTTAAAAGTTGAGTTGTTGCGATAGCTGTACGTGTAATAAAGACATCATACGTGGTCAAAAAAGAAAATAAATAATTGCCTTACTACATAGAGGGTCGCTCATTCACTCCTTTCCTGACCTGTTTTTTAAAATAAGAATCTTGTTTATGTTCACATTACATTTTTTTTTTTTTATCAGCAAATGTTCACATTACATATTTGTCTGTTTCCTTTTTCTGTGGAGACCGATAGCAAATGATTTTCAGTCTGATGTTCTAGAAGAAAATATTTATGCTACCTCGATGGTTATGGTGCAGAGGTTAGACTTTCGATCCCGGAGTTCTGGCTTTTGCACCTATATGTTGCCAGGATTTTACGGATTTTAGTTATCTTTAAAAAATTTATGTAAACGGGTGAGCGTATACGACTTCATCGAAGTCGTCGTTTAAATCATGATTTTTGCTTTTTTATTTTTTATACAGGTGTAACTTTTGTGATGATTTTGGTTTTCTTGAATTTTTTTAAATAGAAGTTGCGATTTGTAAGACAACTTTATTTTTTAAAAATAAAAGTTTCTATGTATATGATTTTATTTTTTTCATGGAAGTCTCGTGATTTCAACTTTTCTTTAGTGAGGTCATGATGATTTTTTTTATGTTTATACTAAACGAGTTTTTCAGTAATTTATATTTTTAATTTTAATTTAAGAATTCAATTTTACAATTATATAATTTTTTTTTTATATTTTAAAAATAAAATTTAAGTTTTTTATTGTCTTAAGATGCGGTTATGCTTTTTAAATAATAACTTTTGAATAAAACCTAGACTAAATTAAGTTTTCTTCAATTAAAAAACAAAATGAGAGGAAAATTAATTATAATAAATATTTAAATTAAAGTAAAAAATTATTTAATACAGCTGAAGTGTATTTTAGAATATTCATTATTTTTTAAAATACAGAAATTAATTATTAATAAACAAATTGAAATTATTTAATTAATTAATTCCAATTGGACAAGTTGAAAACATCTTTACATTTTACATTTTGCCTGTTTTTAACTTTGAGCATAAGAAACAAGCAATAATGAGGGCAGAATTGTTACGATCTTTGCCTATTTTAACTAGACGCAACCAAAGGCAGGAAGATTAAGCGAGTGTTACGGGCAACCCAGTGAACTAACCATATCCTTTGATTTCACACTAAGAAACAACAGCAGTCCATACGAATGATACCAACATATAACCATTGTCCAATAAAGCTCCAACATTGAAACTTAACCGAAAACAAAAACAGAAAATTAATTGGGCCAGCAACAAACTAAATTCAGGTGCTAACGAAGCTGGTCTCAGATCCAGAACCAGGAGGCAAGTGATGATGCAAAACGCTAGTAGGAGAAGAAGTTGTAGTGGATGATCTGAGTGCCTCAGCAAGTGGGCCACCCATTGAAGCCACTTGACTACCCGAGGCCCATCCTCCGGCCCAATTCAACTGCAGTTGCTCTGCCTCGAGATTCACATTCCCATTTCTTGGGCCCGGGTCCTCTCCATAGCCCGTGGACAATTTCAACGACACATCCGATGAAGCATTTCCGGGCATAGAAATAGAGAGGCATGTGGCGGAGTTCATCTGGCCAGCATTGTTTTCAACGTTGTCAGAGTCTTCCAGTGATCGTGGCCAATCATCGAAAAAATGTCTCAGCATATGCCCACCTGTTCTGCCATCCCCACCCACATGATCTTCGTTTTCAAACAAGCTCTTGTCTTCATTCTTGGTCCCAGAGGAGCTACATGTGGCCCAGTAACAAGACAGCAAAAATATCAACTTGAGGCTTTCTATCAAAACGGTGACAAAATTATAAATTGTGGTCGTCCAACACAAGTACACAAGCATTACTAAATTTAGTTTAGAAGGAACGGTTGGGGATTATTTGTGCCAAATCTGAAGTAGTGTGTTTGGCATGCACTTAATGGACTATAAATTATAACAACATCTTTTTGTCCTTTCACTCTTTTAAAAAGGCAAATTAATGCATACTAATTAAGGAACAAAAATGAAAACAAGTGCTCTTGATCAACTTCAATCATCATGTTTCTTGCATTATTTTCATTAAAAAGTTATTCATTCTTACCCCTAATCATTGATTTTTTGAGACACCCGTTTGCAAGACACTAATAGAAACAAAATGTGTCACCTTTTTTCCTTTGTTTCCTTATGTGTTTTACATTGAAGATACATTAAATAGTAAATAGATCCCACTTGGCATCTTCTTCTAATAACCTGCTTTATTTCCCAAGTACGAGACATAGTGGGCATACCCTCACTGGGGTCCCTATCCGAGTTAGGCACCAGTACAATAAGTCACAAGCATATATCTCCTTCCTTAGATTACTTGTTCAAATCGGAATGCATCAAATTCAAACTTACTTTTTCAACGTCAATGAATTCATCTCAGAAACGACATTGACAGAAAAGGAAAAAAAATAAACCACACAAGTAAAGTATGCCCCACCATATTTAAGATCAAGCTCACATAGAACTAACATTTAGCCACCCTTTTCCAAAGCAAAGCTCACTAGCTATTTGCCTTGTTAGACACAATACACACTCCAAAATCATAATTATTAATAGTCCAAACTAAAATCTTAACACAACCCTTAGGCTGCCATCTTGTTAACAAATCACATAAACAAACACAGATGAAGCCATCAAGGAATTAAGATTACCGTTCACTAAGATGAAGAAGATCAAAAGGGGACTTGAGAGAAGCACTAGCTAGCGGCGGTGAAGAAATGGAAGATGAAGCACCTAGTCCTAGAGATCCAGCACCACCACCACTACCACCACCACAATTAGCACTACTTGGTGTGGGTAGTTCCACAGGCTTTCTTGAACGGTTTCTTCCACGATGCATGTGGCGCTCACAGTACTTTTGCCCAGCCACCACGTCCCTCGAGCACCGCCACTTTTTGCCGTCAGTTCTCCGGCACCGCCCTGGTTCTGGATCCATCGCTCCTCTACCCCAGTATCCTGATTGCAGCACTGATCCAACAAACAAAACATGTTCACAACTTCGCCTTCTATACAACCAATAGTTAACACTGATGATGCAACAACTTTTAACATAAAAACCACTGCATAAGATGACTATACAGATTAGATGATGTCATTGGCCTCTTTCGTAGGTCATCCATATTTGATATATTTACATATTTGAAGTTAACTGCTTGGCCTATTAGTGTCATTATATTAGGTTTTGGATGTGATTTGAAGAAGATCATAGTTATAGCTTTTGTTTGTCTAACATCGTTCTTGACTTCCAACTGGGTTTCCAAGCTCGCTGTAACACAACCATCTTCCTTATTCCACACAAGAGATCGGCTATGAAACCAAGACTGATGCAACATGTATTGTCCAAAATGTAAACTATTTTTTTCTTTAAACAAAGTATTGACATGTTTCTTTAAAAATAAACTAAAAAAGGGTCTTAGGGGAAGTTGAAAGGACACAAAGCACGAGAAAAATGTTGTAATGTATGGAGAATGGTGTGTGACAGTAGAGAATATACAGAGAGAGAGAGGTAATAAAGAGTGGAGAGAGAAACTTACAAGCAGGTTGGTAATGTTGGAGAGGATGATGGAGGAAATAGTGAGGGGAATGAAGAAGGCTTTTCTTGATTGGTTGAAGGAGTTCAGGAGGAACAGCAGCACCAGCTAACATGTACCTGAATATCAAAGCCTGCAACTCAAGTTCCTGCCACTGAGACAAGCTGAAGTAGCTCCCCATCCCTGAACAGGTGTAATAAAGAGGAGACCAGCCCAGAAAGGGAAAAAAAGAGAGAAAACGTAAGAGCCAAAGAAGGGAGGGTGGGGTGAAGAAAAGAAAGGTGGGTAAGGTAGTGGTGGAAGAAGCAAACGTGAAAAGTAAGCAGCAACTAATGCCCGAAGCTAATCAAACTTTCTTTCTGCCAAAAGGAAGAAAAGAGAAAATAAAAATCTTACTGGGAAATCTGTTAGTAGCTGCTAATGTTGAATCTGACAGGGTGCTGACTTTGCTGTTGGGTTCAGGTACAAACAAAGGGAGTGCAGAGGCAGATGATTGTGTTTGTGGCTGTTGATGGGATTCAGGGAGAAGTTTTGGCATCTTTGTAGAATGTTGTTCCTCTGACTCATGCTGGTTTCTCCATTGCTTCAGATGCAAGTCCATGGAGAGAGAGATAAAGAAAGAAACCCCCGCTATTAAGTTTGGCTTAATATTAGCGTGTGACTCCTGTGTGGCTAATTAACTTCGTTAGGTGTGATGGATGTGTAAAGACCAAGTTTTTAAAAAGCTTTTGCAGTGTCCTCTGCTGCTTCCTTTATATCTTTGGCAGATACCTGTGTGAGAAGTATAGGGTGGTGGAGTGAGAGAATGAGTAAGAAAGAGAAAGAGAGAGAAGGGTTCTCTGACACCAAGCCTGCAAAGTTTGTTTTGAAGGCAGTGGGGAAGGGTTAGAGCACTTGAGAAAAAGACAGTGAGACAAGACAGTTGAGGGGAAAAAGAAGAGCAGAAAATAATAAAATAATGGCTATGTAGAGAGATGAAAGAAAGAACCTGCGGTCTTTGTCTTTCTGCTTTGCTTTGGAAATACCACTCGAGGGAAGAAGTAGTAGCAGCATAGTATAGGGCTTGGCTTGCAAGTGGAAAAACAAGCTTTTTACTATATTTTATTACCATCACTACTAGGACTCTATAAAACTAGAGTGGCATACAATCATACTATATTCATCTGCTTTATGCATTTTTTTTAATTCAATAACAATTTTTATGAGTTGGTTTTGGACGAATGTGGTGTCTGAAACAATGCAAAGGGTGAGAGAGAGAGAGAGAGAGAGTCACACACACATCGATGAAGACTGACATAGGGAGGTTTAATCCGACAGTGCAGTTCTATGGCAGCTGCATGAGATGATGAACTGAGATGAGATGAGATGAGATGAGATGAGATGAGATGAGAGGATTTTCGTTATTCACTTTTTCTTGAGCCTCTGAAGGGACTGACTATAACGACTAAACATCAAGGTTTATTGTAAACTCGGCATTTTTAGGAACTAACATCTCGATTTTCGTCTAATCACATAGGTCTTTGCATGTAGCATCTCGAGGGATTTTCACTTCTAATCTAATCTCTTTTTTTATTTTGTCTCATACTGTACATAATGTAATATAAAACTAGTTCATATTTTTTATGTTATCAGTTCTTGATTTTATTTAAAAATTGCTGTCGTTTTATAAATTAATGTAAGATCTAAGTACAGAAAAAGAATATTGCATTACAAACGTTTGGTTTTAACAACATTAGTAAATTATAAGTGATGTTAAATTAAAGTAGTGGGAGAAACATAAACACGCCTGTATACTGTGATTTTTAGCTCAGGTAGAAAATTAATTAAGGATGATTTAGTTCTGATGTACATTTATTAATTCGTTTTTATGTATTAATTTCAATTCTTAAACATTAATAAGTATATAACAAAGAGATATTTAATGATATAGAATAGCCTCTTTTACACATAAAAAAAATGTTATTATTGCTGTGGAAATCCTGGAAATGACTTGGTTGCATGTAGGTATTTGATTTTTCTGACATGTCTAATATTAAATGTTAAGTTTGTAGCCAGAGAAAGTCACGGTTCCAGATTTACAAGGAGGATTTAGCATATACTCAAATAATTAATGCTGATGGGAATTGTGTCTAAATTATAATCGACAAAAACTTTGTCAAGAATGTACTCCCGAACAATTTCCTTTTATTTCTTATGCATAATTTTGAAAGTATAATCTACATTTCGTTTTATTTTGTTTTGAAATTACTAATATAATAAAAACGTTTTTTCATAACTTTCACTGATTTTTTAAAAGCAAAATAATAGTTTCTTATCTAGTAGCAAAATTAGAATATATAAAGTTATTTTCTTTTTAAATTTATTTACAAATGTTTTTAATTCAATTTAATTAATTAAAATGTAAATTACATCAGTTAAATTATGGGTTAACCAAAACAATATTTTCTTTCAATAATGGATTTTAATAGTCAACAATATAAAACAAATATGAACAAAAATATCATCTTCAATATATATTATTTTTCATATATTTTTTTATCAATAAAATAATATAAGTATACATATAGGGTTTAGAATTTAAAATTTATATGAAATAATAAGAATGTCTCAATTTATATACACAATTGGCATATCACTATAATTGTTACATAGTAAACTTTTCATTCCTTATTCATTATACCTTTAGAACACCTTACTTTATTATAATATACTTGTGAAACTCGAGCCTGAACATTCACATCCAATACAATCATCAAAACAAAGAACTATAATTATTTCACAAAAAACATACTATAAAATGAAAATTCCTTAAGCTACACACTCTGAGCCTTAATTGCCTTCACCAATTAAGTCATCCATGAAATTTTGTTGTCTGTTATCCAAAATTTTCACCAATAATGTGACTTTATATGATAAGCATGTCATGTATGAACTTTGTTTATGCGCTTTATACACCATTAATGACCTTTCCTCCGCAAGAATCCAATGTGCATGCATCCTGCAAGAATCAAGAACAGCCAAAGCCTATAGTCTTCACTTACTGCCCTCTGTATACAAATGCACTGCCACTCATACTTCAAACCTCTGTTTCACATTCTGCCACCTCGTTAGTATTTCCCTTAAAACGGAAGCAAAGATATAAACTGAAGCAAGACAAAAAATATCCAACGGACGACTGTTTGCGAGCATGCAAATGCTGGTCGCGGGCTCATATATGCAGAAAATCTGTGTACGATTATATGTAGATACTTCAAATTTAATATCACATATTTTTTAAAAGTTGCATGATTTTTCTTTCAAATTACTAATTCATCTATTTTAATCTTAATTGTTGTAATATAAGAACATTGATACAAAAATGCGCGAATGATTGTCCATAAAACTAATTATACTACTGTGTACATTTTTTAATCTGTATATAGATAAATGTTACATAATATTTAAATATCAAGTTCTCAAATAACATATACCTATAGATTATAAAAAATAGAATATGTAAAATATAGTAATATTTTATTAATAAATTTTTAAAATAAATGGTTTTCGTAAGGAGAATCAAATTTTGTGTAGGTTACAATCATTTTCTTCTCCTTTATTCCGACTATGTTGGTTAAAAGAAAGTGTACAATGTGAAATTGTATTTTTTGGATGTTTGTTTAAAATGTTTGGATTGCTAAAAATGATTCAGGGTTTAAGGTTTAAAATGATTTTTAAAATATTATTGGATAAAATGTGTTTCAATATAAGTTAAGGGAATAATAACAGTAGTCTAAACGTTTTTTTATGAATATATATATATATATATATATATATATATATATATATATATATATATATATATAATATATAT
>Ga0209700_102313_pt1 | contig 38892 bp, 19 predicted proteins | sample SiratroredBW_FD_187528 | JGI IMG/M metagenome (GOLD analysis project Ga0209700, IMG submission 187528) | Root nodule microbial communities of legume samples collected from California, USA - Siratro red BW (SPAdes) (version 2) | ecosystem: Host-associated > Plants > Roots > Nodule | place: USA...
GGCCACCCAAAGTGCCTTCAACCCTCCACTCCAACACTGTAGGAACCTCCCACCACCACTGCGATACCTTCCACCAATGTTCAGAAATGCACCGCACCCCTTCCATGGAAAACCTTCTTTTATAGCAGCAGGGTTAAATTTGTAATTTCCTCATGTCTATTATTGGAATTTTGAAAATTATGGAGGTGCAGGAAGATGATATGGAGGTGCAGGAAGAAGCAGTCTTTTTCAGGCCAGGCTGTACCGTAATTGGGCCAGGCTGTACGATATTTGGGCCCTAAAGCCGTACGTTAGCTCAATAAACTATTGCCCGCCAAAAGTTGAAGACCTATTTACAAAAGGAGCATTTTCAATTGAAAACCGCGCCAAGCCGCCAAATAAGCGTTTCAGGGAGACCTCCTGTTACCACCTTCTGCATCTGAAAACTCAGTGACTCGAGAATGGAGCATCGCAATCATCATTACTTCACCAGCAAGTTAGATTCCGCCATGGACGTAGTCAGTTGCCATGAAGATCAGGAAAAGGACGAGGAAGAACAAGACCCCTTTCTAAAATTTGTGGAACACGCAAGATCTGAACTATTATCACTAGAAGGCGATGCAAACGGAGACGATCAGGGTTCCGCTGGACTCGGGTGGAGTTGGATCGTGTCTCGTATTCTGAAGACTTGCATTGCTTATTCAAGCGGAGTCACTCCCGCGATCTTGCTCTCCGAACTCTCTCAGGTACATCATCCCCTCTCGTCCATTTCTTCTTTGTTTGGATGCGATTACGAAATGGACTAGTTAGGGTTTTGTAGTCGGTTAGGTCATCTCTTCTGGAATTAGATAGGTTATGTAGCAATTACTGTTTTCGATGAGAGTTTAGCTGTTACTTTTGCGTGGTGTTGAGTTTAGTTAGGTTTTTGCTGTTTTTTGCCATTTTTCTTATTGTTTATCTGTTTTGAAGGCGTGGAGTGAGCAACGCAGGGTCGGGGCTCCGAAGAAGAGTCTCGAAATAATCAAACACCTAAAGAAGAATAATCTGAGGGCAAAGCTTCCGAACACTGTTACTATTGATTCCATATATGAAAAGAACTTCCTGTCCTTGAGTAGTGTTCTAGAAGCTGTTATCATTGATGCATTTGTGCTCCCAGGTACTTTGGAATTAAAGCATTTTTTCCTATGTACATTTTAATGACGGGAACGAACGAATGTGAAGATTGTTGTTCTTGCAGTCTGAATAACAAACTCAGGGTGATCCACAACGAAGTTAACCTGATGTGCATAAACTTACACTGTTTCCAAGGAATTATTAGTGCGATGTACACGTCTCCGTGATATAATATGTTATTCCCAATGATAGTTTGAGACAACAAAACTAGCTAGTTTTTAATGAAAATAACTCGAGAAGGAGAGTGAAAAGATGTGGAAGAGAACTCTGCAAAGACCTTCTCTAATATAAATATTTATAATAATGATAAAGAATGTTCCTAAAACCAAGTCAGATTAAGGATAAGGAGGGACCAAATTTAAATGACCAAGTCAAGAAGAGCAAATCTAAGAAAATTATCAGTTTTTAATAAATTCTATATATTAATTCAAAATAAATTTGTAGATAATTAAATAAGAATGTTAACCTTTTGAAATACTAATAAAACATAGAACAAACTTTACCACTTGCTAAATTCAAGTATTGTTGGAATAAACTTAATCCGTTAAATATTTACATATAGGCATCGGTTTTGATATTTTACCCCACTTTAAGTGCAGTAGGAAGTTATTTGGTTTAACTTTTGGAGAAGTCAGTAAAATGGATAACACTCTTAATTGTTATATTCAAAATTTGATTTCTGATAGAGCCCACAGTCATTCATTGATTCCTATATGTGTTGATTTTGTTTTGTAATGATTGATGCTTGCCATCTGCAGGCACAAACATCCACATGCTTATGTTAGGGGATTATTGGAGTTCCAATACCATAGATCTCTACCTACACCGCAGGTAATTGAATTAAACAAATCAAGGTCTGACTCAATTTTGTAATTTGATGCATTGAAAATAAAAAAATTTAGCTATGCCTGCACTGACAGCTTGCTTTTCTTTTTCGTTCACTTTACATGGTTTGTTTCTCTTGCTACTGAAAACAATGGAAACCTAAAAGTACTAAAAACTTTGATACTTTTATTTTTTATTTAAGTCCATCGTTTCTTTAACTTGTTAGACAATCTGAAAGCAATAATGTTTAAGAAGATATTCTGTCTTTGGACTGTTTGTTTTTTCCATTGTTTATCAATTTAAAAGCTTTTAAAGTTTCCAATGGCTTACATTTATTTAAACATTTGCACAAAATACAAGTATTGAGTATGGATTTAGCTCCTCTTTCAGTTTGAAATATGTAGCGAGTAATTTGAAATCAAAACCTTGGCATGTTTATTTGCAATTTCATTTAATATTGTATCATATTTTTGTCCAGCAGATTCTATGACTTGGCAGGCCTGCAGAACGGAATTCTGAAGCAAGGAAGGGAGATTTTTCTCACTGGTTGCTACCTCCGAACTGTCACTGGAGGTTCTGGACGTTCACGTCTTTTGCCAACAGAGTATCTTGTTATTCTATTGGATGAGGTAAGGTCAAAGTTTGTCTCAATATGAATTTATGGTATTGTGATTGGATCATTGTAGTTGCATATGAAAGTAGTTCGACTTTGGAACAAATTATGTACTTCTGTACACTAGTTCTACCTTTCGGTGCTTGTGCTACACCTAAAAGATGAGATTCAGGTCAAGTTTTCGCGTGATGGTAATTCTTTCATTTTCTTCAAAACCGTAGAATAAGGATGATGATGCAATGCTACTAGGAGCTCAGTTTTGTTCAGACTCTTTCTCTTCAATTTCTCTTGATGCAGTGAACGGTGGGGCTTCGTATTCACTTTATGCCCGGTAAACTACATAGTTATTGATATGTTTATCCAAAAAAAAGTGGTGTTATATTTTTACATTGTGTGATGATAAAATACCGTGCTTGATTTTACTTTTTGTACAAATATGCCAGTGCAGCTTGAAGTTTCAAAGTATTTACTAGTTCACTAATATTTTCTTATATTGATTTATAGGATTGAAAAGATCGAATCTTCGGAAGTTCAAGGGAAGTATGGAATCTTACAAAGAAAACAGATTACTCTTGTTGACAGTGATGGTGTCCTAATAAAGTTTTTCTTATGGGGTGAACAGATTCTCCTGGCCAATCTTTTCAGGTGAACTCTTGCAGTGGTCAGACTTCTGAAGCTGAATAATTGTTTTCTTGTTTGTATAACATTCACTTTTTTGAGAGTATGCAGAGTGGGAAGCATGCTTGCCCTGGACAAACCATATGTTGCTAGTTCAGAGGACTGTGATGTCGAGACAAGTGAAGGTTTTTGTCTCGAATACGGAAGCGAAACACAATTATATTTGGTGCCTTATATTCAACGTGAAGAACAGGTGATTTATGGATTTCTGTACTGACATTAACTATTGTAGTTGTCAAATGGAGAAAATATTAACAGCTCTGCCAATTAGGTGTGCATAACATTGACTCCAAATCGCCGTCATGGTTCACGGCCCTTGGGTTCTTGTGATCCCAGTCAGGATCTCAAGGTTTCTCAAGTTAGTCTGCCCCGTGATTCTCAGGGGACCATTGATTTCAGTAATTATCCTTTTCGGGTGAGTTCTCCCTCTGCCTCCTCTCCAAAGTAAATTAAAGGATAGCTTTTCCGTATTTTCTGTTTGTTCTTAATCTTAATAGCTATATCGCGTACTTTATTCATGTTAGATGTTTATTTATATTGGAAGCCTGCCTATAACCGGTCTTTGATTTTATTATTGGCTTTAGTTTAGCAACACAATTTTGATACACTTTATTGCGTGAAATTTGTGTTACCGGATAAATTATGTAGGTCTCTATTGATTCAGTATTGCCCTGTATGGGGCAATAATACTAAAGGATGCACTGAAAAAATGTGTTCTTAGCTGTTCTCTTTTATATTTAATATTTCCAGTGTGCACTGCTGCAAAAGGTGTGCCCGTGTATCTTATGGTTGATTACCTAACTTTATTACCTGTGTGAAGTTTTGCAGTCATTTGTGGACGACCTTCGTGACAAGATGACTGGCATCAGTCTTTATGGTGTTGTTACAGATATTATCAAAGAAAAAAATACCAAAGAAACTGTTTTCTCTTTAAGAATCGCGGATGCTACAGGAGAAATTTGGACAAAGCTTCATTTTGCGAGATTTTGGTACTGAACAGTATAAGGAAACCAGTTAACATGTTTCTTTGCAAATATTATTTTCTTTTGCGCTCTCCGTCCTTATATTCTTATAATATATACCTCAGGTCATTGGGAAGAGTGAGTCTCGGTCACACTGTATTCATATCTGGCTTGACATGCTCAATGTCGAAACAAAAATGGTGAGCACATCCAAGTTCAAAGTTAAAATTAAAAACTGATGCACATGACCAGTCACCACATGAGAAAAACAATTGTGAAAATTGACAGAAAAAATTGAAGTCTCTCAATACTTTAAATTGTTGCCTAGTACACCTTTCCATCATATTGTCTGCTCTACCTGTTTTATGTGCCTGTATTAATCCGTTTTTGTGGTTGTATCCGCATAATCACGCAATACAATTGAATGTTTCTGATTGACAGTCTGGAAGTATTATGGTTTGAGAATGTTATTGGAGCTTCTTTCATCAATCTAAGTTGCTTACCAGCATTGATCTACTCATCTTGCCTTCATAAGCTATCACAACTAGCTAATATTTCTGACCAGACTAGCTATGCACAAGTAAGAATAACGTTATCAGTATTATTTGAATGTTTATTTGACTTTTTTCTGTCATGTTTCAATTATTATGGCGTCTTATTCTTGCTAGTGTCTTCTGTTTACAATTTTCTGACAAATCATTAATTATCGCTGTTGCAACTTGATACTATATACAGAAAATAATTTTTATTTACTTATACAAGACATCTTGCAATAACCTTAGCTACTTTTTTATTGTTCGACCTCAATATTCCTTGTTACGTTGCTGCATCCACGTGCTCAACCATAATGAGTGAAACACGAGAGGTTATTGACACGTTCCTTGAGTGTTCGTAGTTGGTTGGTGTTCACGAACTATTGTTCTCTAAAATATATAGCAAGACATTAAAAATAGTAGGATTACATAAATAATATACCGCCGCTTTATTATTATAGCCAAAAAAATTGTGTTCAATACGGTTCTGAATCTTTCCACGCCTATCTTTTTTACAGTATCTCCATTATTTTGTTGTTTATCTACAAATTCTGATCATTTTCCTTAATATTGTTGAAGGTATGCCGAGTCTCGCTTGATCCAATTGAGTATTATTACGTTAATACAATATTTTCACATTCTCTATGTGGTCATTTTGTGAACAAGATGCCTGATGGATCGGTGAAATGCTGCTTTTGTCATACAATTTCTGATGCTACGTTAGTACGCACTTTTCATCTGAAGATTACTCTAGCGGATGAGGGTGCGAAAATTCTAGCATGGTGTACAGGTCAAACTGCTATGGATTTGTTGCAGATAGCTCCTGAGGAGTTTTATGAACTTCCCGAGGTATCATCTTAAACTTGATATCCCTAGACCATTGCAAGCAAAATTGAGTTCAGATAATGTAAGAAATCTCGAATTGTGAGCTTAAGCAATGCTAACTAACATCACTTCTATTAAAAACACTTGTTTGATTCTCAAAGAACACATTCTTTTCGTTTCAGGAAGAGCAATTAATGTATCCTTCCTCGTTAGGAAATGAGAGGTTTATGGTTGCATTGGTAAAGTGTAAGCGAGATGGTTGTGTGATAGATGGCCTCTCGCAAGACGATACAATTTCGTGGGAAATCACTCGTGCATACAAGTGTGAATAATTGTTGAATGCACAATATTGTATAAATGAAGATGGCACTGGGATTGTAACGAAACTCGAGTCGTTCCTTCCACTATCATACAAGGGGAAGCCTGGAAGGTATTTCGTGAATAACCCACCTCATGCGTCCTGTCTAAAGGGAAGTCTTAAGGATCCATAGTTCAGCCTTTGAGTATTGCTGTATATTTTGAATGAATATTACATTAATTAATTAAAAAGACAATTTAGTAATTATTTAAATTAAAGACTTTCTTTCTACTTATTCTCATGCCATTTATCATCATACAAGTTTGAAGAATTGAGTTATAACTCCCTCGTTTTGTTCCAATATTTATTTGGGGAGTGTTATGTTTTGAAGAAATTGTGTATTATCTGGATAAAGATATTTTAAAACAGTGATTAAGGGTCCAGGTTAATTTTGTCACTTTGATTTTGGTTGGTGATAATACATAACACCATGGACTACATTTTATTTTAAAATTATTCATGCACGTGTGAGTTATGAATGGATAAAGTATTGTACTAATTTTATTTGGAACACTCTAGCTTAAGCTTAAATTCCTTGGTATCTGAATAGAGTAAAAAATAAGTTGAGGTAAGGCGACTTATAAAATATCTTTAAATGATTTTTAGGTTTTTCTCTTTTTTCGAACATTTTAATGCCCAATTCAATGAAACCCTTCCCAATGCCTTTGCTTCTTGCATAGGGTAAGCTTGCATCAAGATGTGTATGTAAAAATAATCATGTGGGTATGAATGAATTCTAGTGAAAATGCTTTATTGCAATATTTGTTGGAGACCAGTTCGACGAACAAACAAAATACTTGAATGAGGCGAAAGATGCTGAAAATGGAGCAAATGAGTAAAGAAGTGGAAGAGTAGATGTTGAACTGAGGAGCTTGGTCATGGCTCAAAACAAGGTAAATTAATTGAAGAGATTTTTTATGAAGTACCACTTAGTTTTCTGCCTTTTTCAGAAGCAATTGAGGTTGGGCTAATTTCAACAAATTTCCTAATTCGAAACTATCGAGCCTTACAATTGTTCTAAGGACCATCACTATTTAATTGCCTTCCAAACTCAAATATTGACCAATAGAAGGTAATTTATAGGATATTTAATAGTTTCTCATCTGTCTATCACTAGTTCCAGAGATTTTTCAAAACATTTCGTAACATTTTCTAGCAAACAAAAGTAAGACAATCACACTAGTCAACCTATCGCATTTGACTAGAACATAGTGAGACGTTGAAAGTGTATCTAACATGTTTCAACAGTGCTAAAATTAAGATCGGTGACCCAGATGAGATGTTTGTGGGAACCTTAATCAGTAGGGTAGTTTAATGAGTCTTTGGTACACATGCGGGAAAAAGACCTTAAAAACAGGAGGGGTATTCAAGGTCAGAGTAAAAAAGGAATAATTGGATGGAAATAAAGTAACTCGATCATTGAATTCAATTAGCCATGAGTTTTATTTTGGTTTGTTTTGCATTTTCTACATGTTTGCTTTATAAATGCTTGACAAATATGCTAGGGCGTTTTATATCGTTAGCATTTCATTTACGTTGTTTTTGAATCAGAATGTGAAAACGTGAAGAAGAAAAAAGTACCTTACAAGTTAATCGGGAAAAAAAGACGTGATTTCACAACGCAGATTAAAAAAAAGTAGCTTACAAGTTAATTATGTACGTGTTAGATGCATAACCAACTTCTTGTTGGACTTAACTTTCACTATACCATAAAACTCATCTTGCGCCCACTTTTAACACTCCGGTTCTGGAATATAAAAACAGGAGCAGATGAATTTTATGTGTATAAAGAAATACTCCTTCTCGTCCAACACTACTTTTTGAAGAGTCGTCTTGTTTAATGGAAGTTGTAAATGAATGGCTTTCAGCAAATTACATCTGGGCTTGAAAAGCCAATAGAATAGCAGCTTGACTTGTGAAATCAGTTAAATCACATGATGAAAATTGACCCCTTTAGAGCGACAACTATACCGACCTCTTCTGAACATATTCGGTGGGTATCCCAATTGTAACCCCCGACTAATATCTTGGCCCTTGTTAGACATTTGCCGAACAATATCTCAACCACCTTAGAACATCTACATCGGACGTTTCTAGTTGTCAGACCTCCACTAATATCTAATCCATTTTGGAACATTTGCACAAGATCTAATCATATCTTGCGAGATAAGTTACCAAGATAAAAGCCAATCATATTGAATATTGCATCTTAGAAAGTTACCGCGATAAAAGCCAATCATACCGACCATAATGAAAAAGGCAAATCTATAGGAATGTGGTTTACGATTATCAAATAAACACCTATAATAACTTGAATTTTAGCCCTACTCACCTGTTTGACGTAAGATTGGAACGTTGTGTACCCTGAGGTTTGAGGCCTTTAGGCTAACCTTCATCCCATAGTTCATGCACTTGTCGGGCTCAAAACTAGAGAACTATGTAGTCCGAAATCAAACTAAGATATCTCCTAATTCAGATAACCCAGCTATATAGTTTGAGTTTAAATCTCCTTTATCATTTGAAAGACAAAAAACACGCTTAAATGGGCTATAATTATGGGTAATTTTTAGACGACTTCAAAGATTTTTTTTCTTTGATAAGAACAAAGAGAGAAAGTTTGATTTGGGAACCGGGGGTGGGGGAGCATTTAAAAATAATATTAAACTAATATCAAAGCTCAACAAAAAGAAGGGAACAGAACAGGATAGAGATGTACAAAAATTGTAGTTAGAGAGATAAATTTGAGAAGCAAGAGCAACCATCCAATAATTCATTTCTTCTTTCACAGCAAATAGCATCATCAGGGTTCCAGTATGAGAATATCAGCCACGTAGCACGTTACCCGACCTAACAATCAGTCATTTCTTCTCTTATTGCTGCTGCCACTAGGATTCTGCTCGGTAAGCATTTTTATAACGTTTACTAATGCTCGCAAACGATCCCTTATGCCAAGACCATAAAGCGCTTCTACAAGTGACTCCTGAAATTCGAAACCATTCTCTGCAAGGGGATACTGTGACAGACAAAAGGCCATTAAAGTTTCTATTCACAGTTTAGCCGCCTTCCTTTTTTTTTTTATCACAAACAATTGATGTTTTAGAATGGGAGTCTAATTATTTTTTTCTCAATTATACTGTACTATATTTATTACTATTTAACGGGATATTAAACCAGGGCTTTTTAGCTATTTGCTTCCATTAAATATTTCTTAAACATCTAAAGATACGGGAAGGAGATAGTAGTATGTTATTGCAAAAAGTGTCCTGACTCACCTGAATAGGCTTAGGTATCTTGGTTTTAACAAATGGCCACCATCTATCTTCAACAACTGCTTTAACAAGACAACAAGCTCGCAAACCTTCTACACCACCAAATCGTCCAAATCCACTGTGTTTCACACCCCCAAATGGAAGGGACTGCAAAATCATGCATGATTACTTCAGTGAAAATTGAATGATAACCTAGGCTGAGTTAAACAGGTTATCCACTTTCAATTTCTATTTTCCATCAGGAATTGTAATCGTTTGTAATTTATTAAATTTTATCAGTCTTCCTTTGCATTTTTAATATCAAACATGTCGTTGTGTTTAGGGTTTAGGGTTTAGTCTTCCTTTGCATTTTTAATATCAAACATGTCGTTGTGTTTATGCATCTTCTTTGCAAACCAAATACTTCCAATAGAGAAGCAAAATATGGAAGTTTTAGGGCTATCATTTTAATTGAAATTTTGGGAATAAAAGCAGTTACTCTCAGGTTGTTTAAAATTCAAATCGGTAAATTGCCAAAATTAGAACTTGATGGGGTAATTACCAAAAGTCTAAAGTTAAAAGTAGGTCCTTGTACTACTACAATGATGAACTTGGTTCTCAAACTTCAAAAAATATGTAAATTTAATCCTTCTTAACTTCCAAAAACATGATGAATTCTTGGAGAGAAGACTAAATTCACATGTTATTTTAAGTTTGAGAACCAGATTCATCTATATGAAGTATAAGGACCTTGACCACATTTAACCAAAAGTATTGAAACTAAAAACACATTTTTCCCAAATAAAAATGACATATCCTTCTCTTAAACATGTATCTTTATGTGATTCGAAACTACACCTGATGCCACATACGTTATTTCCTACACAAGTAGGTCATAACGAAATGGACGTACCAGGAAATTAGCAACAACAAATAAATATTATTTTCTCATAATATAAAGTGATAAGCTGATTAACACGCCTGTGAAATTTCTCTGTACTTTTTTATGTTGTTACCTTTTGAACTAAAATTCAGTAGTAGGTTGGTCAGCCTAATTGTATGACTCAACCATTTCAAGCCTTGCTTATACTAACTTCCTTGTTAGCCCTCAGGTGCAGCTGCTTTTTTCATCTTCTTAGCAAACACTCGCACAATAATCCCTCTCTCTCTCTCTCTCTCTCTCTCTCTCTACCTAATTAAGTGGCTTAATAATATTTGCCAGAGCTTCTCTAATATAATTCTCATGATCAGAGAAATTGTGCAGTCAGCCTACTTGTTGAACGATCACGAGATCAACACACATAATAAACTAGAAGTTAACAAGCAAGATAGACAGGATAAATCATATCATTACACAGATTTACCTGACACATGTATGTTGATGCAAAATCATTAACTGCAGCTACCCCAGCATGTATCTGTGAAGCTATCTCTCTAGCACGACTCTGATTGCCTGAGAAAACAGCACAGCCGAGCCCATATTTTGAGTCATTTGCAAGCTTGACAACCTCCTCATCAGAGCTGAATTTCATTATCGGCATGATTGGTCCAAATGCCTAGTTAAGCAATGAATTTCACAGATGAATTTGGTAGCAGTTGCTGAAGGATACAATATAGAAGGGGAATTCTTGAATGTAAATGTGTAAATGCAATGCATGCATATCACAGGATATGAGTACCTAAATTTAATAAATCTCAAATGGTTGCAGTCTAGGTATGGAATGTATGGGTACCTAATAACAGTGATTCTAGCAATTAGATACAACAATAGTAATAACGCTTCTAGTACTTGATGGCTCACATTGTCATTGACTTGCACCAATATAGTATTATGTAGCAATACCAGTGTAATTGTGAAAAAAAAAATGGAGTAACTGACTGTAATTAGATGATGAAAACCGTGCCAGTGTCAGGTAGAAAAGATGGCCTGTATTGTTACCTCTTCTTGCATCAATCTCATTGAGTGGTTCACATTCACAATCACAGTAGGGGGGAAATATTGATCAACTGCGTCTTCACCTATATTTCCAAGACTCCCACGGGCAACAATCTCGGCTCCTTTGTCTAAAGCATCATTTAATAGGGCATCAAGCTTTTCAGAATGCTCGTGCATGCATAAAGCTCCCATATCATATTTTCCAACAAGAGGTGGGCCCTGTAAGAAATCAATAACCAAAAAATTAAATAAAAATATTGACATCCTTATCAAGAAATCACAGATACTATTATTTTGAAGAGTTCCAAATACACAGGACACGTGCATCACGCTAACATTTTTTTCAAAGGTTTATGCATCGAATGGATGCTTGGGGGTACTGGTAAAGAAGAGGAGAAATGGGAGAAACAAAAGACATGCAGAAGTTCAACAAAAAATAGATGACAAATGCCATGTATGCTGAATCAAATAGATGACTATTTCTCGTAGTTTTTGACAATAAACGAGAACAGAACAACAGATGTATAAACACTATGATAGATTTCTGAAAAGAGCAATCTTGTCGCAATGAGGTGCAAACATAAATGATTTTATGCATCCGAAGCCCATTGTGAAAGTTAGAGTCAAGAGTCAAGATTTATTTTATCAACCACGTTTCATTAAAACCACTTACAGCTGTAACAGACTTCACAATTTTGGTGACTTTACTGACAAAAGAAGAATAAATTTCCCTGTGGACATAAAATCGCTCTGCCCCAGCACAGTTCTGTCCACTTGACTGAAGAACAGCCCTGACAGCAATTTGTGCCACCTATATTCAACGATCAAAGTCTGTTAAAACTACGGTACTCAAGAATGGAGATCTCATGAAGCTTTTATGATTAATAATTATATCCAAGCTTTGGGGAATCTGAACAGGTAGAAAGTATTCATACATGATCCAGATCTACATCTTCACAGACAATAAATGCATCTTTCCCACCAAGCTCCAGTGTCACTGGTATAAGTGTGTTGGAGGCATTGTTCATTATCTGCATAAAAATACAAAGCGTATTAACATAGCACATTGATGGGAAATAGGATGTCATCATAAAAATGAATGGAATGATTGGAAGTAATGAACTATGACACAATTCTAGGTGAGAACACATTCAACTGGCCAGAAGAATCATACCATCTTACCAACACCAGGCGATCCAACAAATATGACTTTATCAACAGAAGATACTAATGCTTCTCCTGTTTCAGAAAACCTGGAAGAAGGTCTAATCAATGCCATGGATGATAAAAAGAACCAAAGATCAGAAAGGAAAAAAGAATGGTAAGACAAATGGCCATACCCTGTTATCACCTCAACAAGGTCCTCTGGAGCTCCTATGGCAGCTAGGGCTGACTGGATGATGCGGAAGTAAAAGCATCCAGACCAACTTGCATGTTCTGATATCTACAATAAGAAGCATATAATTTTCAGTCAAATTGAAAAACATAAAAGCGATTTATACAGTTAAATACCAATTCTCCAGAAAGCTCAAAAGAGAGTAGTAGGTGGAAGCTCAAAAATGGTTTCATGTCTCCGACTCTAGCATGATCCTTGTGCAATAGCCTTTTTGGGCTTAATGCATAGATAGTTCACGGGCCCATTTTAACTTGTGCTAAAATTCAGCTTAATTGTATTAGCAGAAACCATAACAATCTTCTAAATGGTTATTAGGTGCACGTTCATCATAAGTTTTATTTCTCTTATAGCAAGAATGAGCATTGCACCATGCAAGATATTTTCATTTTTTAATATATTTTTACCAAGGAATATAACCTGATTGCCATTAAGTACAATTGTAAGCAATGTATAAAACAACATAATACACACACAGCTTGGAGAATAATTGTGGATAGGTCAATACAATATAGTTTATACCTTAATCACAATACCATTTCCAGAAAAAATTGCGGCCAGCATAGGATTAAAAATATTGTGGAAAGGATAATTCCATGAAACAATTGCTCCAATAACACCAAGGGGATGAAACTCTACTTTAGCTCTTTTATGGAGCATTGATCTCCCAGAAGACCTACAAAGATTTTTTATTTATCAAATGCTGGAGAAAAAAAGAAAGTGGTTGTAGAAGTGACTTTAGATAATTTGCTATTTTATAGTATAGATATTAAATAAATGTACAAGGAAGAAATTATAACTATTTTTTGATAAAACAATCGATGTCTTTATAAGGCTTGATTTTGGTAGAAGAAAGGCATAGAGAGAACAGAAAATATAATGAGACAGATAATACATGATGATCAGTTTAAGGAAAGAAACTAGTTAACTACTGGCAAAAGAAGAAGTTACCGGTATTCAGGCTTTAACCACTGCTCACCCTCTGACAGTAGCCAATTGATCTTCTCACATGTTGTCATTATTTCTCCTAAAGAGGCATCTACCATTGTCTTTCCAGTATCTCGGGAAGATATTCTAATGAAAGAACATAAACTAGAGTATGTTATCAACATTCTCATGCAAAACCACTATGTACATCTACTTCAGACAAAATGAATTAAGAATAGGATAACTAAAAACAGTGGATGGTTACAAAAGATTCATATATTTCCTTAAATGTCACAAAAGTGATACAGTAAGTTCAAGTTTATACCACAAAAAGCTTCCAGTCAGTGTAAATAGAATGATAAAATTTCCCCCACAACCATGGAAAAATAAGTGCTCTTACTCGCATATAAGTGCTTGATGTTTAATTATATACTTCAAAAGTATACGCAAAAACAAGCGTCTTTGCTTGAAGCTGGACTTTGCCCACATTTTCTGTGCCTTCCTTACTTTTGACACTCGATCCTTGACCTATCCGTAAATGCAAAAGCAGTTATAGTTAATCTGGCAATGTTTTACTTGCAAAGAAATTACTCAAAAACTATGAACCAGTATTTTAAGGTGCATGCTCTGCAATAGCTGGTATTCACATCAATATTGTCATCTTAGTAGCTCTGGATGCCTTGTCATTAATGTTTCCAGATGTATAATGAACAATAAGAATGCTAATGTAAATCATTTTTATAAATAAGTGCAAACATTCATAAACAAGAAAACAATGGATGAAAACAAAATATGGTCAACACCAGGAAAATTTGTGACAACAAAGATATAAAAGGAATAACATAAAACTTGTACCTCAACTAGACAACAAAATGAATAATCAGTAATCACATTAAAACTGACCAACGATGTGCTAATGTCAAGCACTAACAATTTGGCTTCCCACTCAAATGGTGGTATTCTGGTAAATATTATTGTAAAGTAGAAATATTCTATTTGGATCGTGCTGTCTTTATTGCACATGCATACCAGCGCTGCTCTAGTTTAGTATAAAATTTTATCCAGAAGGCAGAAAATATGATCTGTCAAGATTGCTTGAATTGAAAACTAAATGTGCTTCCAAGTCTATGATGAGATACTATGTGTATATCCAGTACTGCAATGCAATACATACATACATGTGTGTGTATAAAATTCATAATACGTAATAAATATATAATTTCAATTATTCAAGTTCAAATTAGGAACATACTTCTAGGACAATACTAAACAAAAAAAAAAAAAAAAAACTGTAATCAATGTCATCATAATCACTTCGTACTGTCTACATATAAACAGTATCAATCTCATTCCTTTCTTGAAATCATTCCCAAAGAGGACAAATTTCAAATTTTGGTTCATCAAGGGACGATGATTTCTATTACTGTACATGCTTCTATATCTCATATACAACTAAAGTGGATTTTCATAACTTTTGTTAAAAGGCTTGGACACTTCACACATGTGTAATTGTCAAGTATCCAAGAGTATCAATATCAATATAGGATACATTTTGGATACAAATACTTTAAGCAAACTAAACTATTGGTGCTTCATAGTTCCTTATTAAACGATTATGAGCTTCGGTAACATAGACAAATACTCACTGACCTCATCATGCGTCAATGCAGGAACGTATCCCAAATATTTCATAGTTGCTGGCTCATAGCACTGAACTATCTTCCCTGATTGCTGCGACGTTCCCCTCGGAGGTACCTGGATTTGAAACAACGACAAATCCCAGCGATTGTGAAAAATAAACGCAATACTTTACCATGCAACAATTAGTAAGATTCTTTCCATCATATACAATTGTACAAAGCACAGAGAGAGAGTGACTCACATATATGAAACTATTCTCCTGCGTCTGGTCCAGTACTGTAATTATCACAATTTCAGCGTCACAACATCGTATATATGAATGTATAGATAGACAGATAGATATAGTGATAAAGTACCATCGGAAGTGTCAACGTCGATTGAAGGAACCTTAGGAGGAATGAGCATGAGAAGGAACCTACAGATACCGTAAGCGAACGCTAAAACGAGCAATGGCCACCAAAACGCCATTGGAAATTCGTAGATTCAATACGAAATGGAAACTCGCAGATTCGATCGGAAGAAAACCAGCAACACCTAGGGCTTCGAGATCGATGCTCTTGAATGTTTTTACAGTACAACGCTCTCACTCACTCACTCAGTGGAAGTGTAAGCGTTGCGAAGAGGATGAAGATGACATTGATATTAACGATGACGATCTTTATGAGCAAATGACACGAAATGAGGGAAAAGGAAACCAGATTCCATTCGTAGCGTGATACGTCTTGTCGTTTTAATCTACTTTACTTGTCTGCTGGTTCTCCTCCATCATCTCTCTCTGCATTCTTTATCTTTTTTTCCTTATGGAATAAATAAGCTATTAAATTAAATCCAGAAAAATAAAATAAATATTATGTATGGATTATTTTTAGTAAAATGAGGTTAAGAAGAGACCTAACTGACAAACTCCGTGTCCCTCTCGATCCCAGGACCCGTGGCTGTGAATCAAGTCTGAACCTATCTGCTAGCAAAGTGTCTTCTTCTATTAAATTTATTATTATTAATATAAATCATAAATGTATTTGATATGAGAATAACTCTTTAATAAGATTAAATTAAATATAAATTGGTAAAATAAAGCTCTAATTTAATCAAAGTATGACACCAATTATATCACATATTACCTTTGTAAGTTTTTCCTTATAAGAAAATGTTTTACTTAATATTTCTTATAAAAAATTATTAATAGTTTATTTGATTTCATTATCGTTGAAGATTTTATTTTTTCTCATTGTTTTTTAATATTTTCCTATTTTTATATTTTAGAAAAAGTTATTCAATGTGGTTCTTTTTTTCAATTATAAAGATAACGTGCATAAAGTTTTCAAAGTAGTTGAATTTCACAATGATATAAATGGATAAAAAAATTATTAAATAATGACAAATCTTATATAATATGAATACCATTTTATTCTTAAAAGTGTGTCACCTAAAAATGATTTTACTCTGAACAAGTTGTTTGACTTAAAAATGACGTTAATCTAAATAAATTATCTCACTTAAAAATATTTTATTTTAATTAAATTTAAGTTGTGCATAATAATCCGTGTAAAACTTTAATTCATAACAATTTCTCATTATTATTAAATAATGACAAATCCAATAATGTGAATATCATTTTATTCTTAAAATGTGGTGTTGCTTAAAAATTATTTTACTTATAAGTTGTGTCATTTAAAATTGACTTTCCTTTGAACAAACTTAAAAATATTTTATTTTAATTAAATTTAAGTTGTGCATAATAGTTCGTGTAAACCTTTAATTCATAACAGTTTAACACAACTTTAGTTAAACTAACTAAATTTTTAATTAAAGTTATTCTATGCTTTAATTAATTTTTTTTAATTAAAATTGATAAGAATATGTATTAATATTAATATTATTTTTTTATAATAATCATAATAAGAATAAATAATTATCCGTGTTCAGATTGTAAATTATATATATTCTTAGTTTGAATCTCTTACCACAATTTAAATAATAATAATAATAAATAAAATTAATGTATGGTAACTACTTCCAACACATTTGAATGTATTAATTAATGTTACTTAGGTGTTGAAATGATTCTCAAAACATTATATGAACAGGAAGTGACAAAAGTTCACTCAATGAGATTAATGTTACTCAGAGGTAGTTTAAATCTGTCTTATGTCAAACATTATATGAATATTTGAAAAAGGAATAGACAAAAGTTAATTATTGTTCACTCAATTAGATTAATGTTACTCAAAGTTAAAATGACTCTCAAACATTATATAAACATTTGAACAGAAAGAGACAAATCAAACATTGTTCACTCAATGAGATTAATGTTACTCAAAGGTTGAAATGACTCTCAAACATTATAAGAATTTGAACAAGAAAAAGACAAAAGTCACTTATTCATGTAATATCTATATGATGGTGATGGTGATATTAATGATGAATATGTGATGTCATCTATTTATGTATGTGATAGATATATGTGACAGATATAAAATTGTATCATTCTTTCAATAACTACATTCTTACATACATTAAAGAAAGAAAAAATAGATGTACCTTTCTCTATAACATATATACTTATTAGATAGGTGAGATAACATTGTTATATATATATATATATATATATATATATATATATATATATATTATATTTCTACAAAAATAACACTTATATATTATTAGAAATTGTCATATCATTAGCTCAATTACCATTTTGTTACAAACAAATGCACTATTTATATAATTATGTTGTATATTATATGTGATGTTAGCATAATATGTTTCTTTCATAAGTGTGACATTTTATTAATGTGTTACCTTTATTAGTGTATGTTAAGGTTGCTGGTATTATGAATTCAAAGTTGTTATATTAAGTACCAAAGTCATTAAAAAAAAAGATATATTTATGTTATTAATGACATAATCACATAAATAAAATGAAAAACTAAAAAAAAAATATTAATTTTTTTTTTATAATAGATGCAAGTAACTATGAGTGTGACAAATTGTATTATTTTATTGAGATGTAATTAAAAAGTTTTGTATTTTTTTATTAAAAGGAATTGTATTACTACATCGAGATTGAGAATGTGATATAAATAATATATATATATATATATATATATATATATATATATATATATATATTTTTTATATATAAAATGATTTTAATAATTAACTTGTATTATGTACGAATTATTATGATCGTGCTTAAATGATACTACAAGTAACATCGAAGGTAATAGTTTGATTATATATATATATATATATATATATATATATATATATATATATATATATATATATATATATATAAAATATGTATGTATGTATAATATTTTTGAAAAACTAAGTTCTAACAGTCTCCTATTATATGCAAGTATGTATATTATATAATATTATATTTTGAGTAGTGTTAGTAAATGGGACAATACAAATTATAATATTAAAAATATTATTAAAGTATTAATTTTTAGATTAGTTTTAGTTCAACCCAAAAAAATATAATTTATTATTGCATGCATGTTTCAAGAATAATTATAAAATAAAAGTTAAATGTTGTTTCAAGCATAGAGAATACTATGACTAAATAGTTTAGTTTAGCAAAATAATTTAGCTAAGAAAAATATACTTTGGTTTGTAAGTTGTAAAAATAATGATAGATTAGTTTTATGAATTAATAAATATTTCACTTTATATAATTATTTAAAATAAATAGTTCAATCTAGTTTTAAAAAATATTTTTTTAGCCCAGATTATTTTAGTTTTTTTTTAGAATATTGAGGGGTCAATCGGAGTCCTCACTAAAAGAAAAAAAAATATTTATTATCTATTAATATTCTAAAATAATTCATAAATAATACTTACAATGTTTCTGTGAAATATTTTCCGCGGAAAATATCAATATATTTTTTTAGATTTTTCTTTTACAGAAAATACCTGCAAGATTTCGTGTAAAAGATTATTTGCAGAAAATTGTTATTAATACTCGCAGTTTTTTTCTACATCAATGATAATTATATGTTTTTGCTTAGGAATAAAAATCTGCTATAAAATTCTTAAAAACTATGAATTATTTCTAAATTTTTTTCCTATAAATATAAACTTGCAGATAATATTATTTTAAGAATGGTAGAAAAATAGATAGATAATGTTTTCTACAATTTTCTTTTGCAAGCAAAAAGTATACTATTTTAATTTATAGTAATGTATTATTATTTTTTAAACTACTAATAATTATACGTCCTCTAAGTGAAATAAAATTTCTAAGCTTTTGTCAAAAAAAGTTAATAATAACAATAAAAACACAAATGCGCACACACTGACGAAGAGAGAAAAAAAGTGAAGGCAACGATATCTTTATTTTGAATAGAAGCAAAGATGTATTTTGAATAGAAGCAAAGATGAATTGTCTCTGCTTGTTCTCAACATCATAGTTAACTTGATTTGGAATAAAATATAAGGCAAAAGAAGGCAAAACCATGATGCAAGTATTGATACGCTGACTCGTAGGATTAGTGTGAACAATTCTTAAACTGTATGTTAAGTAATTATTTGCTTTACCTTTAGGAGGACTGTGTTCTTTTTGTTACGTACACAGTTCAGAGAAGTGCACCTGAGTAGGTTTGTTCTCCCTTTCCTTATTCATTGGTTTTTCTACTTCCTTTCTCTTACCACACTTCTCAAGTTATCTAGGATTCTAATAAGTTTCTACTAATGTATATATATATATATATATATATATATATATATATATATATATAGTAGTAGTAGCAGCAGCTGAAACTATTATTGCTCACGGCTCTGTTAAGATATCGATGCATGCAGCATTCTTGCATTGCCTTCAGAGGGAGACAAAGCCAGAAACAGATGCAGATTGGGAAAGAAACAAAAATTCTGATAACTGATATATATAAGAGCTCACACATACAGGTCTAAGTTTTTTTTTTTTTTTTTCTTTTTCAAGTTTCCTTAATAAGTTTTTTTCAATTTTTTTTTTTAATAAATTTAGTTTCAGTGAAAAAATTATGTATAACATAAAAGAAGAAAAAAAGATTTGGGCTGGGGGCTGCTGATTAATTTTCAGAGTTTATTTTCTGTTCATATGGTTTGATTGATATTTTATGCCATTCATTATAACCTTTAAGGACACGGAATCTAATATCATTCATGCAAAATACAGATTATGAGATGAGGTTAGCCTAAACTGAAGAAGTGAAGACTTAACTTATAAATGGCCAAACTATAGTTAAACTAGCTGGGTTGAGATAAATTGGATTTCTAAAAAATAATTCAAAAATAAACTATATTTAATTTAATTTTTGTTAAGAAAAACTTAGTTTAAATTTGTATAAATCAAAATCTAAATAATTAGATTGAATTTTAAATTTAAATTCATAATTTTTAGAAGAAAATAGTTTGTATATTAATATTTTAAAATTGATACTTTTAAAAGTTAATTTAAATTGATTTAAAATTAATACATATATATATATACATATATATATATATATATATTAAGAATATTTTTATAATAAAATTTTCTTAATCTTTTTCATATTTCATAAAACCTATAATTAATTGATAGTTTAAAAAGTAAAATATATTTTTTATCTGGTATATGCTTTCTAGAATTAGATATAATTTTCGACAGAATGAGAGTGCAGGTACATGAAAAAAAAGAAAAATAGTGTATTTAGTTTTAAAATGTTATCATTTTTTATATTTTAATACAAAAAAATATACAATAAATATAAAACTAAGATGTGTGTTTTATAAACATCAAAACATTTTTTTAATGGGGTTGGACGAGCTTTTTTTCTTTTAAGAAAATATCATAACATATTAAAAAATAAAAAAGGAAATAAAAAAAATTATTTTACTTATTCTTAAACCAAATATATGGAAAATTTGAAAAAGTGAATATATATATATATATATATATATATAAAGGATAAACCATATTTTATATGTTTTTTAATTCATATCTATTTAATGTTTATTATTTTATGTAAATTTAATATAAAAATGTTTCAAATTATCCCATCATATTGAATAAAGTTACAAATCTGCTAACTTTTTTATGTTATTACTTATTTAATGTGTAATATTCTAAATATTTATTTATCTTTAATTTTGAATTTAAAATTAATTTTATAAAAACATCAGTTTTAAAATCAAAATCAAACCCAAACCCATTTGTAAAGGACAAAATTATGTCTTCAGAAAATAAAGATTTAACTTCTAATTGAATTATGGAATTTTTCCCCTCCCTAATTTCCCATAGCTCTTATCTTTTTGTCTTGTAGTTTTAGTCTTGCAAATTTAATTGACATTCTTTCCTTCTTCTTTTCCTTGAAATTTGGATAGGATGACCCTGGTTTGGTCCCTCATGTATATTCTGAGAGAAGCATGTGCATGTGCATCTTCATTTTCATACTTATTTTCTTAATAAAACTTGTAATAGGTGATTTAATAATGTTTTTTGTGACATGCAATGTTTTTTTTTTTTTTTTTTTTTTTTTTTACAGAAGAGATATTAGTATAACAAATTTCATGGTTAAGATAAATTAAAGAGAAAAATATAAAATGTAACAAATAATATCTTTAAAAGCATAAAGAAAAAGAAAAGTATAATTCTTGTAGGAATAACAATCTCTTTTTTACTTCCACAGTGGATTTGATCAAGAGAAAGAACACTTTTCTGCTATCTTTTAATGCAAACAAGCACTGACAAATCGAGGGAGCAGTTAACAAAAATGGATCATAACCCCATTTCAGCTAAGGCACCAGCAGATAAAGACATTGTATCATCGATCAAAGACAAGCTTGAAGCGGTTTCATCTTTGAAATCCATCTTCAGAGTCCCCGAGAAACTCCTAGAAGCAAATGAGAATATGTACATTCCTGGCACAGTTTCTATTGGTCCTCTCCATCATGGCAAAGATGGTCTAAAATACATGGAAGATCGCAAGTGGCATTACATGTTCACACTGCTGAATCGACAACCAAACAGGCTAGAGGCAAGTTTGCACGAATGTGTGAATGCAATGAGCGATCTTGAGAAGCCAGCACGAAATTTCTATGCAGAAGAACTCAAACTCAGAAGCAACCAGTTCATCGAGATGATGCTAGTTGATGGGTGTTTCATTATTGAGCTTCTCTTGAAATATGCTCTAAAGGGTGTAAGACGTCGTGGTGATCCCATATTTGTCACGCCAGGGTTGCTCAATAGGGTGAGGTGTGACCTTATATTGTTAGAAAACCAAATACCCTTTCTTATTCTTCAAAGGTTGTCTCAAATTGTACTTGTTCAAGTACAACACGACCAGACCCTGACCCTCTCTGAGCTTATCTTTCGTTTCTTCAGAAAAATGTTGCCGGAGGATTGGGAATTTGTGAATGAGAAGTTTGGCCAAGAGGGTTACCATTTGCTTGACCTGATTCGCCAGTGTTACCTTCCAAACTATGCAAGAGTAGTGTCCACGAAAAGTGTATCTCAGGGTGATCTTGAGTGTGCAACAAAGCTCAAGAAGGATGGGATTAAGTTCAAGAGATCCAAAGCCAAGTGCTTGCTAAACGTGAAATTTGCAAATGGGGTGGTTGAAGTTCCTCCCTTCACACTCCATCATTTCATAGAAATGCTATTTTCCAATATGATAGCATCGGAGCAGCACCAAAATGATAGTCAACCTGTCACATCTTATGCCCTTCTGATGCAAGCCATGGTGTGCACTGAAAATGATGCCAAGTTGTTCCACAAACTAAGGATACTGATCATGGATAATTACCCTGAGAAAGAAGTTTGTGATCTGTTTAAGAGGCTTTGCAGAAAAGTGGAATATGAGGAGGATAAATTCTATTTTGCAGGGCTAATTGAGCAAATTTTGGAATATAAAAGAGCCCCGAAATTATGGAGGAAGATATTGAAATGCAATTGGCTTAAAACTCGTTCTACATGAATCTCATGATGCAAATTTGGATAACGTTGGTTGTTTACTCGCATATATCAATATGTTGCAGCATATCTTGGAGTGCTTAATGCTGATAATGTCTTCTGAGGTTTTCAAAGAGATGCCTAAAATTAATATATATATTCTCCTTAAACAATATTTCTTTTTCTATTACCGAAAACCACATATACTTGAAAATAGACTCCCTTAACTAGATTTTAAACAAATATATGAAGAACCAGAGTTAATGTCATTTATAATTGTAAGCAAACACAAAAGTTAATCAGCACGTGCACGTCCCATTTGATTCCGTGACTTTGGAATCAAATTTCTCTTGGTTTTGGAAATAGATGTTTTCAATCTTTGTATTTTTGTGAAACTTGATTTTGGTTTCCCATAGTTTAAAATTAGCAAATTTAATGTTTTTTGTTTTTGTTAATAATCTAGTATTTAAAATTTAAAATTTATTGATAAGTGTTTATTTTTTGTAAGCATTTCCGAGGTGAGGAGAAAATGTATCAGAACCAAGAGATGTACCACCTTCCCCAGTTCATCCATTCCATCTAAAGATGAAAGTAAGAAGAGGGGTATTAGCAACGGAGTATGCTGATGCAATGCAGCAGTTCTCTCTCTTTTTTTTTTACATGAATGAACGGTGATTGTGAAAAGAAAAATGTTTGTTTGACACCATTATTCAATCTTTACTTTCATTTGTGAAAAGTGCAATGTTCTTTGTTGTTTCCTTCTAATTCGTTCAATATACGACAGCTGTGAATGTTCTTAAAAAACAGTTAAATCGCTCCACTTCTCAGCTGTGGCGAATTTCAGCTCTAAATAAAACGTTATTGGTTATGGCTGATTCTGAAACGAGGTCAGAGTAGAAATCTTTACGTGTTTCCATTGAATAGATTTTGCATGTGGTTGTTTGTTGCTCAATGTCGTTGAATGTGTAATGGTTTCTCATTTTTGTTGTTTATTTTTGTTTTTAAGTTATATTGTAATGTAGTTGGTTTTGTTAGTTAAAATGGATGAACTCTAGTTTGATCATAAATAAATTATTGAAAGTGAAGGTTTGTTTCCTTATTTCTTTTTCTATGCGTGTGTTTATATATATATCTGATTTTTGTGTCTCTTCTACAAAGTATTTGTCTTCTATTTGGTATATGCTTATCTTGTTGCCTGATTTGCTGCTATAAAAGCTTCTAAAGGTCTAGTCATTAATGGAAATTCTTGGTGGATTTAGGGTTTTTACTATGAAGAGAAAAATGAGTAGGGTATTACGTCAACGTGTGGCTAATGCTGACTATTTCAGAGTTGCTTGTGGAGCCTTTTGGAAAACAAGTCGACAACGAGAATGTGAAGGATGCAATGGTTGTTTCTGCTGGATTAGGAACTGGGAACAAGCCACGAATCAGACACTTTGTAGTGTGAAAGTGGTTATCGATACTTTGGGTGAAGTATTATCTTGACTATGTAAAGAAAGGATTATCGATAGTGTTTCTTTTGCCTAACCTCCTTGTCTATTTTTAGACACGAAACTGGGTTCTTTTCAATTGCTATATAGAAAAGAACATAAGCCTATTGACTTATATAACTAGTTTAGAAAAAGAGGACATTATCGATAATCCTTCTCTAAAGGAGTCACAAGGAAATACAATAAATCGTGAAGATGTTTATCCACGTTGTGATTGATGAGCACTTTTAGGTCAGTATGCATGAATCAGGATAGTCATAAGCAAACAATAAAGCACCATAACTACCACGTAGTAGACCCTTGCTCACGAACTTAAAGCTGTAGTATACTATATTTATATTACAACAATTACAAGACATACGTACACATGAAAGATCATAAAATATCATTCCAGTAGAGAACTGATAATAGACTTCCCTATAAACTACCATCGCGCCAAGGATCTTGATCTTTAAGCTAACATCAGCAAATAATTCATCTAAGATTCATCCATGAAAACAGCACCATGATTTGTAGATTTAACGAACTTCTTCAGCAAAAGAACCACAATTGCTATAGTAAGTCCAATAGCAGCCAGAGTGAACAATCGGTCGTCGGGTTTTTGAGCCCTTGTCTCTGGTTTCAGATTTTGAACCATTGCATTTGACTTTTGGAGCAACTGGTTAACTGGGGCACTAGATGTATTCTCCATCGAAACCTCAACTCCTGCAAGGTTAGGATTAGCATTGACAGGGTGTTCTTGTTCTTCGATTATTCTGTCACCTGCTTCATCTGGAATCCCCTCTCCTGCAGGTGAAGGTTCAGGATTTTGCAAATTCACCAGGGTCTCAGCCTCCTCTTTGTTGGATTGTTCTTCAGAAACTTGTGAGGGGCCACCTTCTGGAACAGGGGATGACTTGCTTAGCATATACTCGTGTATCTGGGATAGAAGTGTGTTCAATTAGCACAAGATATTGCAGAAAGTATGCACCAGGAAAAGACAACATGCAACATTTTACCTAGTACAACCAACATAACATATCACAGCAAAAAGATGCACTGAACAAAAAAAATGAACAACATTTTACCTCATCAATCAGTTTTTGACGTTCAGGAGTCCCAAATTTTGGAGGTGCTTCACGGGATTTAATGGCTAGGGCACGCCTGTCCTCTTTCTTGTAGTTTAATGAGCCCAACGCGCCATTTGGGTTGGTGGGCATGAATGCTATGAGCGCAACTAGTGCAGTCCTCACTGCCATTACAAGATATTATGTTTTAGATGATGGGAGAAAGTGAAGCAAAATTATGTTCCCTCCCTCAATTTCCGTTCCTTTGGGAATTGAATCGGAGCAGCAACAACAAACAAACAAACTCTAGTTTAGCATATGCTGCGAGTGAAGGAGGGGAAAGAAACAGTACTTACCACTCCATGATGGTTGCCAATGCTCAGGGTGATGATTTGATATGCTCAAGCAAATCTTGGTTTGGGTCTCAAAACGGCCACTGGGCTGAAATGATAACAGTGTGAAATTTAGCTTAATGTCAGTAAATCAAATCAAACCAAACAAATTCAGATAAACATTTCAACATAAGAATCAACTAAGTCTAAGAGGGAAACAAAAATCTTACAGTCAGCAACATGAATGAAGGAGGTTTGAAGGGATACTCTGAAGGCAACTGAATCCGGCCATGATAAATACCTCCCTCAAATTCAGTGTCCTGAGGTCCCCTAATCGCAAATTGCCATTCAAATATATTTTCCTGAAAGAAAACACCACACTGAAGTTGCTCAGAAAACACTTTCAATCCTCTTGGTAACCTAATTTGTTACACAAGTTGAATTTTGTTTATGAAAAAACTTCTTTTATTTTTCTATTTTTTTTTCTCATAAAAATATTTATGAAACAAGATTGTTTCTTTTTTAAAAAATGGTCCCTACCTTTTGATATTCAAAAAGGACCACAGTTCACAATGATCCTATCCAGAAAAAAAAATGTTCACAATTATCCGATCCCAACAAAAAAATAAAATTGTTCCCAATTATAAAACCAAACTTTCAACAATATTTTTCATGAAATTGCAACTGGTACCAAATGACCTGATCCTGCCGTCAAAAATTTGTTAATTGAGGACCGAAAAGTAGCGATCAGGCAATGGAAAACCCAAAGAAGAATCGAACAAAAGGGAAAGAAAAAAGAGAACCTCGAGAGGGAGACTGATGTAGTCATGAGAAGGGTTTGATTGCATCTCTTTTAATTCTTGAAGGATCCGTTTGACGGCTGGGTTCTTGAGGTTGTGTTTTTCTGCCATGGAGTGCACCCAATTCTTTCCTGGAACCGAAACCACAACAAACGGGCACTGCTACAGGAATAGTGATGTACTGTGGTCTATTCTGTTGTGCTGTTTTGTTTCTGCATAGTGATTATGAATAGAAAATATCAGAGTGGATATTAAAGAGGAGAAACTTTGGTTGGTTCATTGAGGACACGTCATGATCTCTCTGTTTTTCTTGCGTGGCACTCTTTCATTGGATTTGATGGGGCTGACGTGTATATTCTCTCCTGCTGACTTGGGAAACCTCAAAAGTCATTCAAAATCTATTAAACATGGAGTCTCACAAAAATAATAAATAATTTTTTAATCAGTTTGTATAACTTCGAAAATCAAAGTTACAATGGTATTAAAAATAGTTTATATAAAATAATTTTAGTTTATAGAAACCTAACTTTTTTAAAGTATAAATCCATTTCTTTTATAGATCATAAAACATGATTTATAATGATTTTGGTAATTACTATACTTCGGTTTTAAAATCATTTCTTTATTGTTGTATTATGAATTGAACTGTGATTTCTAAATTAATTATTTATTATAGCTATAATTAATAATTAATGTGTAACTCTTTCTAATCAAAAAGATACTAACTTAGTTACCTAACTTATATTACTTCAAATATTATGATTAAATTGTGACTTAATTACCTAACTTATATCATTAAATAATTGATGTGACAAATTTAGTAATATTCATAATTATATACACGTGAATTCTCACATATTAATAGTAATAATTTATTTTTTTACGAAAGAAAAACTTATAATTATAAAATGTAGTTTAAAGTATTTTTCAATGGTTAACATCTCTTATTAAAATTATAGACATCTAAGTTATATAAAAAATAGAAATATATTTTTATAACATAATATATTTAAAAAAAACTTATTTATATAATTTAAAATCACTTAAGTATGTGCCAATATATACATGTTTGTATTTTTTATTAATTTTCATTTTAAAATATTTATATACAGACCGTGTAAAGTGGTATTTGGATTTAGAAAAATAATTTTATTGCTGATGATGATCCTACTTTGTTAGCATAAATTTGCCTAGTTGAAAATATAACAGTATCGTAAAGAAGTTGTAAAATAGGAAAAAAAAAAATTGTCATCAATCTTCGAACATGTCCATAACTTAAGGATCCAGCAAAGAATGGGCTTATAGGTAAGGTCAAGTTGACTTTGAAATTGAGGCCCCAAACAATAGAACTATTTGGACCTTAATTAAAGGGCTACGTGGGGTGTGTGAAATAGGTTATTTTGTTTTAAACCCCATGGTTTTCTCTCGCATCTTCATCGTGGTGTGTAGAAGACCAAACTCACCTACCCCTTCCCATCACCCCTCGCCGTCACTATCTCCTTGTCACGGTCAACTTTTCGCGGTCGCCATAAATTTTTATTTATGTGTTGTCTCGTGAACTTACAGAAATTTTTATTTATGTGTTGTCTCGTGAACTTACAGAAAAACGTCGGAATTCTACTTGCATATTTTAAGATTGCGTAACATCTTAGATTCCACTGGTTAATTTTTTTTTATATAAAAATAATTTTTAAATTATATAATATGAAAGTCTTTCTTATGAGAAAATGATTATTGAATTTTTGAATCTAAAAATATTTTCTAAATTGCAAATATGTAAGGTCTTTTTATGTAGAAAAATAATTTTTAAATTATGTAATTTAAAAGTCATTTTCAAATTTAAAAATTTATTTTAAATTATACAATAAAAAATATTTTTTTTAAATTATGTGATTTGAAATATAATATTAACTTTTATATTATATAATCTGAAAGTTAAAATAAATTTTTAAATCTGTTTTAAATTTTGTAATCTGATATACTCTTTTCAAATTTCATGATTTAGAAGATTCTCAAATTATATAATCTAAAAATAACTCTAATCAAAGGAAAAAAATGAAAATTTTAATATTTACAAGGGCAAAAGAAAAATATCCGATCTAAAATTAAATTTTTTATGAAATATTGATATCAATTAAGTGTATTTAGCTTGTCATTTCTTTTAAAATATATCTAAATTTGAAAAAAAAATAATCTTTTTCTAAAGAAGAAAAATAGCCCTATTAGTTCCTAGGTTTCTTTGTTAGTTGAAAAAACTTATTAACTTTATAAATATTTTTTTAGTTTGCAATGTTTTTTTTACATGCTTCTAAAAACTTAGTTCTGAGTTTATTTTTTTTTATCTTATAATTTGTATTTTATTTATTTAAATAAGATAGGTTTTATTATTACATAAGATATATAACTCGACATCAAAAGTATCACGTTTACTTAGTTACACAATTTTCTTAACCCTTAATTAAAATATTTTAAGATATTGTGTAAGATTAATAATATAAAATACAACATAAAAATATTAAAACTAATAATAAAGAATATAACAAAAATAATTTATTTCAAATGAAAATTAAAATAGTTTAAAACCAATTAAAAACAATATAAATACCTAAAAAATACATTTTTATCAATTACACAAAACAAACATTACATAAAATTGTATTTAAATATGCTGAGTTTTACAATTTTACTTTTACATATAATTTTAGCAAACTTTTACAATCAGTTTTCAACTTAGAACTAAATTTCTAACTAGTTTTATTAACACGTATATAATACATGCAAAATTTAAGCTTTTATGAAGAAATTTGATTAAAGTATTTTTTTTGTCACGGATTAAACTAGCAAAATTGATTTTCATCCATAATTAATAAATTTTCTTCCATTTTTTTAACTCAACCGACACCGTTTTCCTTATGGGTTCTCACCCAGTTCTTGGGTGTACTGAATTTGTGTGGAAAGTCCTAGTATTGGAAAACTTTGGACACTTGTAAGGGCTTTAGGCATTATGATTGCCAAATGTACTTCTGCATGCCTCTCCTATTGCTTCAAATCCCACGTGCCACCAAAAGTTTTTACATTATAAAATTAATTAATTAAACAATTTTCTATAATATTAATCGAAAACTTTAATGTCAAGATAAACAGTATGTTTTCAACAATTGTCCATGTTTTTTTAGGACTTTGTCGGTGTACTTTTAACAATGAAATTAATTTTAATCAAGCAATATATATTATATATATTTTTTGTCTTAAATTTGTTGGAAGGTTATAAATGGGAGCTGGTGGTGAAACAAGTGCGAGGCAGCTAGTGAGTATTCGGTAAGATGCAGGAACAGGCAAAATTTGAGGAGAAGAAGGTCGGTGTGATTGAGACATGGTCGAGGAAGCACCATAGTCTCTTCCATGGAGCCACAAGACACCCTTTTATTCTTAGCATTCGCGATGGTTCCATCAACATGGCTTCCTTCAAATTATGGCTGGTTAGTAATACTTCACCCTTTTCCCTTACATTGTTTTTCTTTTGAATTATATATCGATTTCTGATTTATATAGTTCAGGTTCCTGACATAATATTTAGTACAATTTTGAGTAGCCCTGTCAAAATTTAACTACTTTTTTTCGCAATTTATGGAAATTCACACAGTTTTGTGTTTTATATAATGAACTCGGTTTCAGATAACCTAATACTTCAATTGGTAACAAAATTTGTGTTGGAAGAAGTTTGTTGTTTATATTTGTTGCATACTTGTTATGCAGGCACAAGATTACTTGTTCGTTCGGGCCTTTGTCCCATTTGCGGCCAGTGTGCTGATAAAAGCTTGGAAGGAATCAGATGAGAGTGGTGACTTGGAAGTTCTATTGGGGGGCGTGGCTTCTCTGGAGGATGAGATATCATGGTTTAAGAAAGAAGCTAGCAAGTGGGGTATTTCACTTTCTGAAGTTGTTCCTCAGCAGGCAAACAAAAAATACCTTGGGTAGGTTTGTTAATCTTCTGTCATCATATTCAAACTCATTTTGAACAATATATTGGGGGAAACAAAACTTTCTCACATTTCTGTGGTTTTTTAGGAAGTAAGCAATAGCTAAAAGGAAATTAACTGTAGACTAGAACAGAAGTATTCTAAAATTATTTGCTAGGACCTTACATGATAAGAGATTATATTGAATTGGGTAATTTGTTTTAGTAAGTAAATCAGATATGTAGCAATTGATTGAATGATCTATATATAGATTTTAAAATGGTCAATTATGCCAAAGTTTAATTAACTGTAGACTAGATTTTACGGTTAGATCCTTTCCTAGGTGTATTCTAATGTAATGAAACAAAAAAACCCTCGAATTCTAGACATGGATATATGGGATTTTGGACAGATCAGTTGCTACTTTGGTCTGCTTGGTTGTTTGTATTGTTACATATGAACACTGTGACAGGTTGCTGGAAAATCTAACGAGTCCGGACGTGGAATATACTGTGGCTATCACAGCATTTTGGGCTGTTGAAGCAGTGTATCAAGAGAGCTTTGCCCACTGCATTGGAGAAGGCTCCAAAACTCCGCAAGAACTGAAGGAGACTTGTGAAAGGTGGGGCAATGAAGCTTTTGCTAAGTATTGTCAATCCGTGGAGAACATTGCCAATCGGCGCTTACAAAAGGCTTCTGATGAAGAACTCAAAAAGGCTGAAGTTATGTTCCTAAATGTTCTTGAGCACGAAGTTGATTTCTGGAACATGAGCAGGGGAAATGTCTGATTTGGTTCAAGAAGCCTTCATGGTATGCATGTGCTTAAATAATCAAGGCCTAGGAAAATACTCCATATGTTGTTCGGTTGGACCATTCACATCTTAGAGTACTGCGTGGAATGTTTATTTCCTAGAAAAATAGTTCTTGGCAAACTGTCAAAGCATATGGATATAACATGAGTTTGGAAGCTTACATTTTGTTCAAGTTTATCCCCCCTTTTTTCTTAAGTGAAATAAGGAAAGAAAAGGCTTTGTTTCTGAATTCTTAAGTTTGAAAACCATTACTAAACAAAAAACAAAGTTAATTTTAAAAATTGGGGTTAGGAGATTGCAAGATTTTCATTAGTTTGTATCAGTAGACTTTCATATCAATCAACAGTGAAAATTAATAAGTTCATAGCATGAACATAATATCCTCTCGTTTAAGTTATCAGATGTGCTAATTCTCAATAACTTTTTCAACAAGGGAATGAATTATTTGACAAATTTCTAACTAGCATGACTAGCATTATAGAAGTACATCGGTTAGAAACTGCTATGACAGTGATTAAAATGGCGCCCTTTTATAATGGTAGTCCCTGAATTTGAGGCAACTACAGTTGTAGCAGAAAGAACATGTGGAGTCCTGATTTTTCTGGGTGTGGTGAAGTTGTTCAGACAGAACTAAGCTGCTTTTTCTAAGTTGAATTTAAGCATAAATTAAGAATCCATTTTGAACAAGGATCATGGATTTCTTCTACAAAGAGTAGAGATTGCCAAGATAGTTAAGCTTTGGAATTGGAAGTCTGGTTCCTTGGTCCTCTCTCTACAAGCTTGAGCGCCAAATTCCTCTCTATCAAGCTCAAATATGCAAGGAGATGGGTAGATAATAGATTAGCTTTTATAACGTAATAAATAGTCTAGTAAACGACCAATGAATGTTCAATCGAATACTTGAAATACAAATAATATTTTTTTTAACAGCAAAAAATGAAATGAATAAAAATACAAATAATATTTTTTCTTTTTAACATAATGAATAAAAAGGAGCAATTAAGGGGTGGTGGACCAACTCTTAAGGGGTGGTGGACCAACTCTTAAGGGGTGGTGGACCAACTCTTAAAGGGTGGTGGACCAACTCTTAAAAAGGAGCAATTAAGGGGTGGTGGACCAACCCTTAAAAAGGAGCAATTAAGGGGTGGACCAACCCTTGAAAAAATCAGAAACCAGAAAGGACTACAAAGGAATATATACAAAGGAATATATCAAAACCAGAAAGGACTACAAAGGAATATCATTCTACATGGACTACAAAGCTACAGAAAAACAAAATGAAAAAACAAACAAAATGAAAAAACAAACAATACCACTTTACAAACAAAATAAAAAAACAAGTAATACCACTCTACAGATACAGAAAAACATGAAAAAAACAAGCAATACCACTCTACAGATACAGAAAAATAAAATGAATACCACCTCTACAGATACAGAAAAATAAAATGAAAAAACAAGAAAAGACTATAAAGCAATACCACTCTACAGATACAGAAAAACAAGAAAAGACTATAAAGCAATACCACTCTACAGATACAATGAAAAAACAAAAAACAAAATGAAAAAACAAGTAATACCACTCTACAGATACAGAAAAATAAAATGAATACCACTCTACAGATACAGAAAAATAAAATGAAAAAACAAGAAAAGACTATAAAGCAATACCACTCTACAGACTCTACAGATACAGAAAAACAAGAAAAGACTACAAAGCAATACCACTCTACATATACAATGAAAAAACAAGCAATACCACTCTACAAACAAAATGAAAAAACAAGCAATACCACTCTACAGATACAGAAAAACAAGAAAAACAAAATGAAAAAACAAAAAAAGACTACAAAGCAATACCACTCTACAGACTCTACAAATACAGAAAAACAAAATAAAAAAACAAGAAAGGACTACAAAGCAATACCACTCTATATATACAACGAAAACAAAAAAGGTAGAAAACAGAAAAACAAAATAAAAAAACAAGAAAAGACTACAAAGCAATATCACTCTACATATACAACGAAGACAAAAAAAAGGTAGAAAAAAAAAGGAAAACAAATAATACTTAATGATGAATGTTCAATCGAATACTTGAAATACAAATAATACTTGGTAAAAACATTAACAGATGCACATATATGTGTAATTATTATTGATCATCTTCCATAACATGCAAAATAATAAAATCAAAGTTAATGATTCAGGGACCAATTAGCTACCTATACATCTATCTATGACCCAGAGCCCCACCAATTATGACCCAGAGCCCCACCAATTGAGCCTTATGACTCCAGTTGGAGAGTATATGGAGTTAACTTGTAACACATCTTTTGTCGGAAAAAAAAAAGTGTAACATATTTACAGAAATTAAATTTGAAGTGTGTTATAATAACAAATTACTAAATTTTAAGGGTGGATAAAAAGGAGGATCAATTACCAAATTTTAAGGACAGATAAAAAGGAGGATCACATGAAAGAAAAACCTAAAAACCTATGTTTGATAGTCGAATAGAATGGTCTCTCGTTAAAATCCTTGCAACATTTTCTTAACCAAATGTTTTAAACTTAAAAATAAACAAGTGAATTTTTTAGAAGAATTATTTAGTAACAGCTTCAACTGTATTAGCTGATATAGGTATTTCTATCAGTAATCTATAACATATTAACTTAGTCTAGTATAAATCTTATAGTATCATGAATTTGCAGAACTAAGCTAACAACAAAGTGGCTGTAGTTTAGTGGTAAGAATTCCACGTTGTGGCCGTGGAGACCTGGGCTCGAATCCCAGCAGCCACATTCTCTTTCTTTTGGGATTTCTTGGAATCAAACCCTTTATTATTTTTGAATAATAAAAAAAATTATTAAGAAATCGTTTAAGAAATTTAGATGTAATATTTAAATACCTTTTAGTGAAAATCAACAAAATATTAAAAGCCAAAAGAATGAAAAATCACATGATACTGAAATAAGTAGAAGTTATTAATAACTAGCGAAATGAAAAAACCGATGTGTTTGCATTTTTTTAAAATTAAAAAAATCAAGTCATTATTTTATATCATAATTATAAATTTATATAAAATAAATCCATTTTTAAGTATATTCAATTTCTTAAGTATATTCTCATTTGTACATGAGAGATTGAAAAATAAAAGTTAAATAGAGTAAGTGCAGAGAGTTAGATATTATTTACGTTATATGTTATATATGAAGAAAACAATCAATAGTAATCTTGGAAATAATTTATGTATATCAAATAACATAATTTAATTATATATTACGTTGTAGATTATATATTTCATTAACATATTTTAAAATATTAAAATTTATAAAAAAATCACAACAAAATTTCTCCAAAACTATAAGTTGATTAAATTATTTTTTGATGTTATTTATAAATGTTGTGTTGCTTAAATAATTTATTCTACAAATAATTTAGACAGTACTAGTAATAATAGATTTTAAATAATTTATATATGTAAAAAAAATTAAATAAGAAATTAAACTATTTTTCCTTAATTGTAATTAGTATTTATTAAACTAAACATTTGTTTTTAAAATTGGTTATCAGTGATCACAGCTTTAGATTTTAACTGTTTGATTATGATAAAAATATCGTTTTATAGGATTTTTCAAAAAGATTTTTGGAGAATATTTTAGTCATGAAAATTTTCTATTCATCAACTTTTCCAAATTAAAGAAAATATGATTTAGTAAGAATATTTTTTTCTAAAACTTTTTATATATATAAAATAGTAAAATTATTTTTAAATAATAAAAATTATGGCATTATTAACAAAATATATAAAAATAACTGTAAGGATAAATAAAGTAGTGTATCTAGTCAATTTAATTAATTCATTAATTATGTAAGTGACTAAAAGAAAATTATTAGAATAATTATTTCTATTTTAAAACTAGATAATAATATTTAATTGTTATTTGTTTCTTTCATATTTTTATAAAATATTTTATGCTCTTTCTATAATTTTTATTGTAAAGATAATAACGTTCTTTTATTATTTTAAATAAATATTCCATTTTTCTCTCATAATTTTCATTCCAAAGATAATTACATTTTCAAGATAAAATGTTTGAATAATGTTTATTTTTTTAATGATAAATTTATTTTATAATCTATTTTTACTATATATATTACGTTTACAAAAATTTGTTAATGGTTTGGAAATGTATAACATATTAATCCTTCATTTAGTGAAACTGAGTTAAGTTATTTAGCTTCCCTTATTTTGTAACATTAAGTGACACATAATCTAATAAAAAATTAGTATTGTAGACTTGCTCACATGCCTTATCATCTTCTTCCATTTTTTTTTTCTTTAATAAAAGTATATCATTTTGAGAATATTCTTTTTTTTTTTTTCGCTGCCTTCTTCCTTTTTCAGTTTAGATATTAGTTTAACTCATAATAGTTTAGATAATTAGTTTTAGAGAACCTCCTCATCAACCGAGTGGCTGTAGTTTAGTGGTGAGAATTCCACGTTGTGGCCGTGGAGACCTGGGCTCGAATCCCAGCAGCCACACTCACTTTTTAAACTTTTTTAGATTCATTTAATCCATTCCAGCTACAATCACTTTTTGTTCTTCGTCCAAAACGCGTTATTTGAATATATGCTTCCATACGAGCTATCCGAATAAATAAGAAAGGCCAACAAATTCAAACCGTATCTGTTACATCGGGAACAAACAGAAGATGCTTGGTTAAAACAACATTCGATGAAAATGGAACCTTATACTCCACCAAGAATAACTTTATTTGAGATATGACGATTCAGTCCACTAACAAAGTGCATGCTTCTCTATTAAGTTTCAGAACAACCCTTCTTCTCCCTCATCTGTGTATATATATAAAAGGGAGTCTAGTGATGTATTCTGACAAATAAATCAACATCTGAAGAGAGACATCATAGATAAAAATTAGAGCATAGTCCATATGGGAGACCTTCAAAAAATTGAAGCCCTGAAGGGTCTTGTTGGTGTGCTAAATAGCATGGATGATGGTGAAAGTGATCAGAATAGTAATAATAATGGTGGTTCTGCGGCAGCAGGAACAGGAAGAAGTAGGCGTTCTGTTGGAAAATACAACAACACTGGGAATCAGAAGATTAAAGGTCTGAGTAACCAAACTGGGTACACCGAAGGCAATGCTAATGGAGCTATCAACTTTGGAGATTTGGAGCTCTAAGCCACTCAGATTCAAGGGATAAGGAACGTATAACCTACGTGATTATATATATGTATGAACTACGAAGGTCCATGTTGACACTCCTCAAATACATAAATAATAATGTCACGTGTAAAATAATTTGAATAAGAACTTCATATTTTGCGCGTGGTTCTAATATTTTCGTGATGTGTTCTTAGATTAACAGAAATCAGTAATATATTATTAGCTTTTTAAAAAGCTTGAGTCTGGCACCAACGATTTTATTTTTATTTTTCTTGGCATCAGGAGTTCTACAAAATGGATCTTAATTGTAGGTGTTGGGTCAATTAATATACATATGAGTTGGTTTGGAGTGACTATCCTTAACTCACAATATCAGATATATAGATATTTTATATATATATTATCCTTAATTCACAATATGAGATATTTTATATAGATTCAGACTTTGTGTATTTACATAAAGTCATATGAGATATTTATAATCAAAGAAACCACCAATAGCTTACTTTGATAAACAAAGTATTTTCAAACATAATTTCCCTACTCATAAGTAACTAAGTAAGAAAAAAAGAAGAAGCTAATATGCTATACAATTTATTCTATTCGAATACTTTTTTAATCCAGTCAAATAGACTGGCAGTGTGGTAACATGTGATGACACCTTTTCTTTTTCTAAAGAGAATAATAAACGTATTTATAACTTTATTATTATTATTATTATTATTATTATTATTATTATTATTATTTATTTTTAAAAAGTTACATTTTCACTGCATTCTATATATGGTATAAAATAATTTCATGTTTGAATATTTTTTCGCAATTATTTTTATGAAAATAAATATTTTCTTACAAAATAAAATTAATTTATAAATAAATTAATTTGCAAAGGCATCACCATATTAATTGTTTAAAAGAAAAAAATTGACTTAAAAAAATTAATTTAATTTTTAATACTTTATTTTTCTTTAAATATTTTATGAAGAAATTTATCTAAATATATATTGGCTATGCTAGCTCATGCAGATTTTAAAACAGAAATATCCTGTCTAAATTAACCAGGACCTTTGCACTAGTTCTAGAATAATTGTTTTATAATGAAAATGAAGTCTAAATAACATTATCAATTATTTGAAAACTTATTTTTAAAGATAATTTTTATATTTATAAGGAAAAAAAGATAAATAATAAAATAATGATTACTTAATGAATGTAAAAATTTGTTAAACTGTCTATTATAATATATAGACAATCATATAGTTTTATATAATCACCTTATAACCATTTTTTAAAATTTTTTATAAAATAATTTAATTTCTGTTTTAATTTAATATATATTTTATTATTAAATAAATTTATTGAATAATTATTTATGAAATTCAAAATATTTTTTAAAAAATATGTATAGATGCACATCTTTCAACTTTTGGTTCTTACCAGGTTTATTTTTCAAAGCTAAAGTTCTGAACTTCTCTAAATTATAACTTTTTCAAAGGTTGTATAGCTGGACAGAAATTCCCTTAAGCTAAAGATTTTTATAGAAGTTATCCTGAACGAAATGTTAACCAATCTGCGGAAGAAAGAATGGTGAATAAATAAAAAGAGAAAAAGCGATTTTGAAAAAAGAAATAAAAAAAGCTAACAATATAATTCTATCACCTTTGCATAGGTTCGCTGATCCACACACCTTTATTAGACGTGTGAATGAACATATAACTCATCTTGGCCCTTTTTCCACACCCATGTACAAGGTGACAAGAAATAATAATTTCAAACCTATTATTAAATAAATATAATATAACTGAATTTAGAATTTTATGCTCACTTTCCAGGGAATTGAGTCCACATGTAATTAACTTGATGGAATAACAGATTTATAATTCATGGGTAGGTAAATAGAAACCTTTCAAGAATCAATCCTCAATTAAGATCATTATCAATAAAAAAAATCTATATATGTTCAAAGTTCATAACACTCATAACTGATATGTAATTATCAATTAGTGATAATTGATTAATATTTTAATTGCTGCTTAAAGCTAATTTATAATGTTTAAAAGAGTTTTAATATTTTCCTAATTATGTTAAATAATGATTATCAATAAAATATAATAATCATTGAAACAAAATGACAATTATGGATAAACATATTCCTTCTCTCTCTCTCTCTCTCTCTCTCTCTCTCTCTCTATATATATATATATATATATATATATATATATATATATATATATATATATATATATA
>Ga0209700_102314_pt1 | contig 38885 bp, 20 predicted proteins | sample SiratroredBW_FD_187528 | JGI IMG/M metagenome (GOLD analysis project Ga0209700, IMG submission 187528) | Root nodule microbial communities of legume samples collected from California, USA - Siratro red BW (SPAdes) (version 2) | ecosystem: Host-associated > Plants > Roots > Nodule | place: USA...
TATGTTTTCAAAATAAGATGGATCGACTGATTTATATATATATATATATAAATCAGTCGATCCATCTTATTTTGAAAACATATTGACTTCTTTTGCGCATGAGTATTCATATTTTATTATGTTTAAAATATGTAATTTTATTATTTTTATAAGCAATTAATTAAAAATGAAAAATACAATTTAATATATATGGACATATAATTTTACAACAATAACCTTAAAAATTATATAACTGTTATTTTTAAAAATAAAAATTATTTATTTATTTTGAAAAAAAAAAGAGAATTTTTCAATTATTTATTTTGTCAAATAATAAAAAATTATTATTTATTAAAAGGTAAATTATTATTATTATATATATATATAGCCATTATTTTTAAGAAGAAAATTTATTTAGTTGTTTTGAAATAAAAATAAATTACTCAATTACTTATTTTAATAGACATATAAATAAATACATTTTATTTTACTTATTAAAAGGTAAATACTGTACACTTTTTTCTTCTGATAAAAATGATTTTGAATTATAAAAATAGTTTCACTAAAATTAATTATAAAAGTAAATACTTTTTTATTTTATTATACACATTTTTTATTGCGTCGGTGATTTTTTATTATGGGTAATTGTTTAAATTTAAATAAATAATTACTTAAAAGATAAAATTGTAAGAAAAATGTTATAGATTTAATGTTAATTAATCTATACAAACAATCTAACTTGAGTTTGGCTCGTATCCAAAAACAGGTGAAAAAATTTACTCCAATCCACCGGCCGGTCAAAAGTAAAAATAAATAAATTATATTATTAAATAGACATTTAGTAAATAAATGTAAAATAAAAAATAATTTAATATAAATTTCATCACAAAAATGTATTTGTATTTTTTAAAATTTTAAAACCTTAAAAAATATCATAGCTGGACTAACAAAACTAAGTCTTCTTGTATAATAAAATTTACATGAAACATTTATTTTACATAAATTTTTATCCATATATATAATTTGCATATGTAAATTGTGGTTATTTTTAGTGAAAAAGACTTACTTAAATGACTTCATTTCAATTTCAATTTAAATTTGTTACCGTCTTATTTAATGTTATATAGATTATAATTGTAATGAAATATTATTTTTATATTAATTTTAAATATATAATGTTGTATTTAAATATAGTGAGTGATTTAATTTTGTTATCTATATTTTATTTTCTAAATTTAAATTAAACTATTTGGTTGAGATAAAAATATATTAAAAAATTAAAATAAAATTTGATTTTATTTGTTGTATCTTTTGAACACCTAAGACAAAAACTATATGCTGTTAATATTTTTCAGTTACAAACAACTAAAATATAAGGCTAATTACTTTCAGCCAAATTGTGGTAATGAATTAATGATGTTTACAGAGGGTCCTCGTTAAACAAACCAATTAATGAGAAAAGTACAAATTTTTAAAATATTTTTAAAACTGTTTGAGTATTAATATATAATTAATTATTCTATTCATATTAGTTACTTTGTATTAGTTTAAATTAATTTCAAATATATTACTTATTTATCTGTATTAGTTAATGTGTTATTTAAAAAATGTAATAAACCTTAATATAATCTCATAATTGTCATATTATAGATGATATATTAATCCAAAGCATTAAAATAAAGACAAAATTTACATGCAGTTAGTAGTTCTTGTTTGTTGGTTTTGTTTTTCACTTACCTCAGTAATTAGTAATATAAACTTGTTTATTAAATATCAATGTAAATTATCAAGACAAATCCTCAACTAAAGTAAGAAAAATATTGAACATCCTTTGTTAACAGTTGATCGAGGGATTCTAAACAAAACTTTATATCGGATTCTAAAATAACCTATGATAAATCCACGACATAATTTTTATATTTAAAAATATTTATTTATTTTGAGTTTAATTACAATATAACTTTTATATATTTAAAATTTATTTATATAAAAAAATATTTATTGTATCTAATGGTACACTAAAATACTAATTTCTTGTAACATACCTTATCATAAAGAAAACGATAGAAAATTTTGGAATAAAACGTGTAATGTGATAAAAGAAAATAACAAAATTATCAATAATTATTTCAAATTTAACCGGCTGAATTTTTTGCTTGTAAATTACAAAAACGTTTTTCTATCCATAAAAAAAAAAAGCTAACCTATGCATAAGTAAAAGATTGGAAAAGAACAGCATTTTTCCCATTTTTGGTGTACTTTTCAATATTAATTCTTAAAATGGATAGAAAAAAATTTATTTATCAAAATGGACAAATTCTGTCAGTTAGATAGACATAATTTCAAACTGGTCAAAATAAAAGTGACTGGCGATTTCGATTAATGATATTAATTAAAATTATTTCTCTCTCTATAATCATTTTTTAATTATTTGATATTATGATTATTAGGTTTAACAATTAATAAAAAAATAATAATCATTATACAATAATAATTAACAAATAATTTCTTAATTATTTAGCACTATTGTTACTTTAACAATTAACAAAAAATTATTTATAATAATTAACAAAATTGTAATAAAAAATATTAAGACATACAAATTTATTTTAAATTAAAACAAAATAACATAATGATAATAATAATAAAAGGAATTCATATGAATTTAATAATAATTATTTTTTAATTAAAATAAAATAACATAATAATAATAATTAATAATAAGTGAATTCAATAATAATAATTATTTTTTAAATTAAATTTGTATGAAATTATTCTTATTAATATTTTAAATTAAATTCATATGAATTTAATTAAAATTATTTTTATTATTATTATCGTTATGTTATTTTATTTTAATGTAAAATAAATTTATATATCTTAATATTTATGTTATAGTTTTGTTAATTATTATTATTATTATTATTGATTTGGTTAATTATTAAACATAACGATCATAGTATTAAATAATTAAAAAATAATTTAAGAGAGAGAAATAATTTTAATTAATATTATTAATTAAAATTGTCAATATATTATTTTTATTTCGACTAATTTGAAATCATGGTAATCTAGTTGACAAAATTTACTTATTTTAGTAAATAATTTTTTTTAGTTATTTTAAAAATTAACATTAAAAATTATACCAAAATGGAAAAAAAGCTTACAAGGATGAAGGAACACGGAATGGAATGTGTCATGTGAAAAGGAAAAATGAAATAAAAATATTAATATATTTTTTTCAAATAAATCGAGTATAGTTTTTGCTTTTAAATTATATCAGTAATGTAGGTCGAGAAATTGCAAAATTCAAATAATGAATTTATTTGAATTTTAGAGATAAAATATAGTGCATTCTGAATTCTGTTACTAGATATAAAAGATTTTATTTTTCAACATTTTAGCTAACTTCAACTGTTATCAGAATCATAACCACTAAAAGAACAATTAAACCTTAAACACATTTACTAAGAACAGAATCCTAACCACTAAAAGGACAATTAAACCTTAAACACATCTACTAAGAATTCATGAGATTTGTATGAACTCCACAGGAATTATGCACAGATAGATCTAAATATTGAGTCTAAAACAAGTAGGGGCCCAGAAGAGGTTCCTTTTGTTCTGTTCTGTTATATTATAACTCTGGTTTTTCACTCTTTCTGCCGCTACCATTTGTGAGGTTCTTCTTCTTTGCAAAGTATTTTGCTGTGAGAATTAACTAAAAACCCTTGAAACCATTGATTCTGTCCACCATGAACAGCAACCTCAAGGATCAAGATCACTACTTTCACTCTTCATGGACCATAGCAAAACTGGTGACCTCCTTCTTCTTCATGGTTTCCATCTCCTACTTCTTCTACTCCCTTGGATTCATCACTCATTCATACGATTGTCCTCCAAAAAAGCCTTACCCTCTTTCCACCACCACACACCTTTCCAACGCCACCACTCCTCCGCCACCTCACCACACCCCAAAACCCTCCGAGAAAACCAACATTTCCCACATAGTGTTTGGCATAGGAGCCTCATCCAAGCTATGGAGCCAAAGAAAAGAGTACATCAAGCTATGGTGGAGGCCAAACGAAACAAGGGGCAATGTGTGGCTAGACCAAGCAGTGAAAACTGAACCTGGTGATGAGACCCTCTTACCAACATTGAGAGTATCAAGTGATGTCTCAAAGTTGTTCAAGGTGAAGAATCCACGTGAGGAGTTGGGGGTTCGGATATCTCGAATTGTGTCGGAGACAGTGAGGCTTGGGATGGAGAATGTGAGGTGGTTTGTGATGGGGGATGATGACACTTTCTTTGTGACTGAGAATTTGGTGAAGGTGTTGCAGAAGTATGATCACAACCAGTTCTATTACATAGGGGCCAATTCGGAGAGCCACTGGCAGAATATTCACTTTTCCTATAACATGGCTTATGGGGGTGCAGGGTTTGCCATAAGCTACCCTTTGGCTGTGGCATTGGAGAGAATGCAGGACAAGTGCCTTCAGAGGTACCCTGCATTGTTCGGCTCAGATGATAGGATCCAGGCTTGTATGGCAGAGCTTGGTGTCCCTCTCACCAAGGAAATTGGCTTTCACCAGGTCAGTTCTCCTTCAAATTTTCTTCTCTTGGATGATGCTTTGTGATTCGTAACTGTGTCACTCAAATTGTTCAGTTTGTCTTAGGAAATTGTTCAGTCCAATCATGCATTGTGCAGTTATAAAACAAAACTTGCATTTAGTGTTACTGTTTAAGCATTAATTAAGTAGCTCTTTTGCTGCTTCAATTTTGGTCAATAGTACTGATTCATATGTATATATGTGGTTCATTATCATCATTAATTTAGTGGACAATATGGTACCTGGAGTTATAATTCAATAATATAAGTTGATATTAGAAAAATACATCAAAATTTAGGGGGCCATAATGCCATAAAACAGAAAAAGACAATATTCTTAGGTGGCATGCACTAAATACATTTTTTTGGGTTTCAGATTTGAGCCAAAGTTTCCATTGTTCTTTAAGAGATGCCTGGGAAATAGTCCAATTTCCCAATTCCTCTTGACTTTCTCCATCAAACAAAACCAAAATCAGCACGGCTAGTGTCACTGTCATCTCTCACGTTTCGAAAAAGCAATTATGAAAGTTGTTGCTTCCTCCACCTTTTCTTTTTCTCATTCATTTTTGAAAGTTAATTTTGTAGTACTTATTCAACAAGAGCTTTTAAGAACACCCAATGCATGCGTTGCCTCCACGTGTGAAGCACGTGGCTAGTTTATTACTCTTCCTCTGCAGAGGTGTCATAACATAACATGCAACCGTATTGTTTTTTTTGATGCCACGTAATCACACAATACAAAACCTCTGTGATGGATTCTTGTGGTCACTACTGTGTTTCGATGCAGATGGCATGCATGCATGCATCTTAGCTGCCATATTGTTACATAATTTTGGCAACTTCTTTATACTTTGTTTAAGGAAAATGTTTCTCTCACACATGTTGTTTTCAGTTTGATATATACGGCAACGTGTTTGGGCTCTTAGCAGCACATCCCGTCACACCCTTAGTTTCCATGCATCACTTGGACTTGGTTGAGCCCATATTCCCAAACGCCAACCGTGTGGAGGCCCTGCAGAAGCTCATTGGGCCCATGAGACTGGACTCCTATGGGCTCATGCAGCAATCCATATGCTACGACAGAGCCCGGCATTGGACCGTATCCGTTTCGTGGGGCTATGCGGTTCAAATATTCCGGGGCACTTTCTTGGCCCGGGACATGGAGATGCCGGCCAGAACCTTTCTGAACTGGATCCGGCGGGCGGATTATACCGGATTTCCGTTCAACACGCGCCCTTTCAGCCGGAATGCTTGCGTGAAACCTTTTGTTTTCCACTTGGATAATGTCATCTATGATGGGGTTGCTGATGAGACTGTCAGTGACTATGTTCGGGTCCAGCCCAACCCGAATTGCAAGTGGAAAATGCCGGATCCGACCCGAATCTCAATGATAAGGGTTCATAAGAAACTTGATTCGCATTTGTGGGACAAGGTAGGTTCTTTCTTTTCTCAAGGCCCATATTACTATTTCAATTGGGTAATATATGTTTGACTTTATATTGATGAGTGGAACTGAAAATTTGCTTACTTAAAAGGGTTTTGGTTTGTGTTATTGTTTGAGCAGTCTCCAAGGAGAAATTGTTGCAGGTTTCGACCAACAGAGGAGGAAGGAGCTATGGTGATTGAGGTGGGAGAATGCAGAAAAGATGAATTTGCTAATTAATAGTTAAGAAACATGAGGATTCAGCTCATAATATTCTTAATCGTGTTCTTTATTTTTCTTTTTTCTTATTTGTGATTTTCAAATGATTTGAAAACTTCATAATGGCAAGTGTAGAGTGTGCTGAAGACTAGTATTACAAATGTAAATTGGTGTTTCTTTGGGTGGGGTTCTTATGATGATGTAAAATTGTTATAACTTACATTAGATTTTTAAATGTGATGATAGAATACTGGTGGCAATGAGTTTCTCTGTTACATATTAATTACATAAATTTTATTCTGCATACTTTTGTTTGTAGTTTCCGACAGGTGCAAAATATATATAAAAAATAATGTATTTAGCTTTTATACTGAAAGAAATATCAGTATTACATTTCTTGTCTGTTGATGCCTACTTCTTTTTCACCCATTAAACATTTTTTTTTCTGTGGACACCCTTTAGTCTTTGACTTTGTGGAAGACCTTACAAAATATCAATCTTGTATATTTCATTATCTTCACCCTTTTCTTCATCTATTAACCTTTTTTCATCAAGCCACACTTGTCCAAAAAGTTTGATTCCTTATAATATTGTATAGTAAAGCACTAGTTTCATCAAGAAATACTAAATACTAAGTAACTCCCTTAAATTCACCTTAAAACATTTTTAATGCAAAAGGAGTCAAAATATATCTTGAATGTGATATTCTAAAGGAGGTAAAGTTCACAACAAAGTCTCCTATATTATCTATCCAACATGGTTGCATGAAATTGTTTATGTTAGATATCTTCAATGATCAAAGGAATTTCCATGTAACACTGTAAAAATAAATAAAACACCTATAATTTAATTTGTGTAAATACAACAAATATATCTTCCAAACAAAATAAAATACACTGAAGTAACAATATAAAAATAAATAATTCATATTTACTTGTTTAGTGAATGAACTTAACCAAACACGAAATCTTGTAAATTATTTCATAAAAGAATTTTACTTTTAAATCTCTATTATTGTAATTCTAAAAAAAAAAAAGAGTAATTACAAAGATGTGCCTAATAGTGTCTTGTTTCCTAAAGGTCCAACACATGTTATCATTTTACATGCTAAATTTTTCAATCACTTGTAACCATTGATTTTTAAATTTTTCATTGTGTAAAACTAATATAATTGACTCTATACATATTATCTTTGGTTTAGGGTTAAAAAATAGAATTAAAAATGTTGTTTAAAATAACATATAAAATCTTTGGTATAATGACTCTGTACTTAACGACTGAACGACAAATTTTATTTTATATATTTTTAGAAATTAACTAAAAAGTGATATACACTTTTTAAAGAATCGAAAAACCGTGTAATAATTATTGACTCATTAGTTCATAGTTCATAACACAGATAATATTCAATCTGCAAATATAGAGATTTAACAAGAAATAAAGTGATGAAATCTAGTGTCGGTAAACAAAAATCTAAAATTACATCATTAATATTATAAAAAGAAAAAACATTCTAACTAAAATCATGGAATCCAGAAAAACAAAAATCCACCCATAAAAAATTAAATACATGACGAGGAGAATGAGTCAAGACAGTGAGTACCAGGTTGTGAGAGCGTGTGGGTCCCTCTGACGTTCTTTCTCTCCCACTCACCAGTCTTCGTCTTCTTCTTATTCTTCTTCCTCTTCCTCTTCCCTCCCAATTTCACTATCTCATTCCCTCTCCTACATCACAACCATGCCTTCCACCTTCTTCTCTCTCCTCTTCCTCTTCCTCCTTCTCCTCCCTTTCTCCACCCTCTCCCACCTCTTCTCTCCCCCCGACAACTACCTCGTCAACTGCGGTTCCGCCGCCCCCTCCAGCCTTGTCGACCACCGCCCCTTCGTCGGCGATCTTGTTGACCACCGCTCCCCCTTCCCCCGCCCCGTCTTGCTCCGAAACGACAACCCCCTACCTGACTTACCCCCAATCTACCACACCGCTAGGGTTTTCACAAGCCCCGCCAGGTACTCCTTCCCCGTCTCCGACAAAGGCACCCACATCGTGCGCCTCCACTTCTACCCCTTCAACTCCTCCAATATCGATCTGAGTCGAGCTCAATTTCATGTCTTGCTCAACGGCCAGGTTGTTTTGAGCAACTTCACCCGTCTGTCCAGTGGTTCCAGAAACCCTAGGATCGTGGAGTATCTAATGTGGGTCGATGCGGATAGCCTCGTGCTCGTGTTTGTGCCCAATAAAGATTCGAAATTGGCGTTTGTCAACGCCATTGAGGTGATTTCTGCTCCCAAAGACCTTGTCCCTGACACGGCCCAGTATTTGAGCCCATCAAAAGTTGAGAAATTTGAGGGTTTGAACAAACAGTCTCTTGAAGTTATGCACAGGGTCTCTGTTGGGGGTGTTAAAGTTACCCCTTTTAACGATTCCCTGTGGAGAACTTGGATTCCTGATGATGAGTTTTTCAAAACTAGTGTTGGGTCTGAGAAGCGTTACTTTGGTGGTAGGATCAAGTACCGTGTTGGTGGGGCTAGTCGTGAGGTTGGGCCTGATAACGTGTATAACAGTGCTAGGTTGATCCAGAGTAAGAATGATTCTGTTCCCAGTGTTAATATGACTTGGGTGTTTCCTGTTGTTGGAGGCTATAAGTACTTGGTTCGATTGCATTTCTGTGATATTGCTAGCATCTCGCTTGGTTTGCTGTATTTCAATGTGTATGTGAATGGGTATTTGGCTTATGAAGATTTGGATCTCTCCTATATCACGAACTCGCTGGCTTCACCGTTTTACGCGGACTTTGTGGTTGATGGAGGAGATGGTGCTTTGAGTGTTGGTGTAGGTCCCTCGAAGAGAAGCATGTCGTATTGCATCGATGGTATACTGAATGCAGTTGAGGTCATGAAGTTGAACAATTCTCTGAATAGTCTTGATGGAGAGGTTTCTGCGGATTTTGTTATGAAGAGCTGGTCGACGGGGAATAATACAGCTATGTTGTTTACTCTGGTGGCTGCTGTTTGCATTGTGTTGAGCTTGTCCATAGTGATTCGTAGGAAGTTGCTTGTGTCAAGGGAATCCGTGTCGTGGTCAAGGTTGGCTTCGAATTCATCGGATGATAGTGTTAAGAATTAAGATTCGTGAGATATAGTTATATCAAAAGATAAGATGAAGAAGATTGGTAATATTTAGTGAGCAAGTGAACAAAGTTGTGTGTAAAATTTATCGGCAAATGTAGCCATAATAGGTGACTTTCTTGAGAAAAGAATTACTGGAAGTCTGACTAATACCGAGTTTTTAGGGATTGTTGTATCATATCATATCTGTGTTACCTTGTTTATATCATAATATGAAGGCATTCCTTTTGCCACCAGACTTTGTTTTCTTGTCATTGTTCATTTTGCTCTATTCTGTAATGTTGTAGCTTTCATCTTTTTAATTGTTTGAACTTATGGAAATTCTTATGTAGCTTTCATCTTTTTAATTGTTTGAACTTATGGAAATTCTTATGTAGTGGTTATATGAATATTACTGATACCCTAAATGATCTGTTTCGGTTTATAATTGGACCGAGTATTGCTTAGACTAATCATGAATCACATTCCATGATCATGTTGAAGCTTACACTCTTCCATTTGAACTCTTAACTTTCTCAACCATTAAAATGAAACATCCGAATCACAGGTTAACATATTTGAAATTATTGTAATGCAAAGGGATTGTGACTATCAAGAGGGTCTTTAACTTAACTCACTACATACTCCGTCAATAGAACCACAAAAGTTCAAGTAAAGCTTTGAACTTTGGGAATTCCCGTGAAGCTTTGAAATATGAGAATTTGGAGAAAAATGGTGTGATTTGGGGAAGAACCTTGGAAGGAAGGGAATCGGAGATTATATTTGGATCCGATCGTTCAACTGTTTAATTTGATTTGAGGCAACTCAAACATAAGTTAGATTTCTTTTTTATGGCTGGATCACACCTATCATAATTTGTTAAGTAATGAATTTTGTATGTTAAATCGAATATTTAATTCAATTTTATCAAAATTATTAAATAAATGTAATTATTATTCAATTTATCTCAATATTTTATAAAGGCAGTTGCTTTATGTACTAATCAAATTTTTAATATACTAATAATGTATTTATTATTTTTATTTTAAAATTTATTATTAAATATTTTTTTCTCTCACTGTAAAAACGTCTTTGTCATATATACCGTTACTTATTATTTTTACTTTAAAAATTATTATTAAATTTGTATTTATTTTGTAGAAAGAAATATGAATATCAAATCCTTTAAAATATACATATAAGAGAGAAAGAGAAACGTTAAGAGCTTTTTTTCTTGATTGTATTTACCTATAAAATTGCGTGAAAAAAAAATATTTAATAAGTAAATTTTAAAATATGTATATTAAAAATTTGTTAAATGTAAGAAGCCGTTACAAACGGGTAAGAAGCAATTACCTTATGTAAGAAGTAATTTCCATTTATAAATTAAATGTGTATTTAAATTTTTTCAATATTAAATATTACATTTTATTTAAAAGCATTTTAAAAAATTATAGAATATTTTGAAATTATAAGTTTTAGTAAAAATACATTAATTTGTGACTTTATTGATATATCTTAATCCAATGAAGGAGAAATTGAGTTAGATTGAATTATTAAAAAAATGGAGATATTCAATTGAATTTTTTATTAAATAAAATAATGAATTTGCTTAAATTATACTAATTGTGTGGTAATGAGGTGGATGGAGTAATGGGTATATGTGTATACAGATTCAACATTAAAAAAAAACCACCCACAATTAAAACTAGTACCTAGTATACTTTCTCTAATTTGATGGCTCAAGAACATTTCTATACAACTTCTAATTACATACGCATTCACCGAAGTTAACTATGGATAATATGCAACATTCATTTACGTTTTGTTCTAATTAAATTATCATTATACAAATGAACCAACATTATATGTATCTTTTTACACTAGTTCAAAATTTAACCAATATAAAAAGGTCTCATAATTTGATTTTCTAGTGTTATAAATGTTCTTGGGGGTCTTTGTTAAACTGTTGGACGTAAATATCGACAAAATCTACCTCATTCTGATTAACATTTGAGGCATTTAAATAAGAAGATTTCTAATAGAAATCACTAATTGATTTGTGATTAACAGAAAAACATTAAAAAATTTCAAATAACTTTAAAATTTTATATTTTTAATTCAAAATAATAAGTAAAATAATGTTTTTCATGTTTCAAGTTGAATAATATTTAAAGAACTGTAGACCGATCCAGAAGACAACACACCGCTGCTACTGCCATTAAAATACCTCCTTATCTGTTCAGAGGCTACAATATTTGAATTCCTAATATTTTATGGAACATGTTTTTCACTGTTCTTAATAGTCTGCAAAATTCCATCTTACTACTAATTTGTTCTCAAAATATATTAATTATTTAAATAATATATTTATTCTTGTTTTTAATTCGCTACAAAAATAGTGCGGATTAACGGTAAAAAAAAATAGTGACAATTACACAAGCAATATTAAAAAATTTGTTAAATTAATACTGAAATATTTAGAAGCGTTAATATCGTGATGTTATAAGGTGATAAAAGTAAAAACAATAAATATTAGTTTGTGCCGCGACACAAAAATAACATTAAGATTATATTTTATATTAAATTATTACATTCTAATATCGATAAGAACAAAAAGTAAAAATAATAACAAAATATACTTATGTTCGACTATTTTATAGGATATTTTATTATATTGCACGAAACTGTTTCATGGTACATAAAATTAAGTGTGCTATTTTGTTGAAGTTAACAAAGTTTAAAATGATTTACACGTGTTTCAACCAAGTTTTAAAATCTCAAAACCCCGGTAAATTTAAGTAGTATTAAATAATAGAAATCACACATTCAGAGAAGAATAATCATAAACACAATCCCGATAAATGTTAGATCCTTTCGAAGATTTTGGATCCTTTTTTGTTTGACCAAACTTTTTCTACATAAGCCAAATACAACAATTGTGAAACAATCCATTTATCATAAAAACTCTTCCAAAATCTAGCGTCTTTTAACCTTGCCTTAAAACTCTGTGCAAGTATCCTTTGAATCCGAATTTTCAATCATAACAAAGTTTAATTTACCCCACTTTTATTCAAACAAGTTTATCATATTAAGCAACACAATTCTCAATAAAATGTTTTTAAATCACAATATGTTTTTAAACCACAACTTATAAAATGTAGGTGAACTACAACAATAACTATCTATACACTAAATAATAGTAATCATCCACTAACTCAAATTAATGACAACTAATACCAACTAAATTGTACTAAACAAGTTAACTCTACATAACAACCACAATAAAATAGTTAATCAACTACCTTAAGCATCACGAACAAAAATTAATCGCTACATAAAACATATATTTAACCAAGTTAGAAACCAAACGTAAATAACACCAACACTATATCATTTTCTTATCTCCCTCATGATATCATTTTTTTTCTTATCTCACCAACTCTTTCATCCTTCTTTGTTTCTATGATCCACATTTTGGTCCCTTCATTGTACTATTTCTCTTCCTTTCTGGTTCATTTTCTGGTGTCACATTCCACTTCCTCTATTTTTCTTGTTCTTTCCTTTATCTGCTTGCTCTTTCTTTCCTTCTCATGTGAGTGGGTAAAATATTATTGTTTAATTAGATATTCAAATTATGTAGGAGATTGAAAGGGTGTAAGTATAACACTTTTCTATTTACAATTCCAAATAGAATGTAAAAGAACAATGCCAAATATTGTAGATTATTATTTAATTACAAATAATTTTAAATGAAAATTTTAAAATAGTATATATAAAAAGTTAACGTGTTTTTTCAGACAACAATGTAAAACAGTTATTTCAAAATTTGATTTATGTTCTCAAGAAATGATTCATTAATATTTGCTTCTGTTATTTCTTGTGCACACCAAAATTCCACACACGACTACACACATGAAACACGCGCAGAGCAACATGAATTTGTTTCAGACACGAGCCTATGAAGTGTGTTATTCTTAGTTATTAACCGCAAAATTTTCGGTTAAAGTGATCCCAAATTATCTTTGATTATTCCGTACTTTGACTCATCATTCATTTTACCTAGCTTTTCCTCATATAGAGCCAAATATATTGGCAATAACAACTTTCCACTTTGCACTTTGCACTTTCCAGTTTCCATTCATCATTTCAGTTGCCACAATTCACCACACTGAAGAGGTTCTTCTAACCTTGCCAACTTATACTATTTTCTATATAACCACAACATTGGTACGTGAACTTTACCTTTGTTTTTCATTGATTTCTGCTTATATAAAACTAAATGGTGTTATTAAGTTATGAAAAAGAAAAAATATATATATATATATATATATGCAGTCTTATATTTTAATACATGTAAAGAGATTATTTTTCTATTCGAATTCGTGGTCAATTGGTCATGTAACTTCACCGTTGCATGTTTTTTATTTTATCATTACAATTTGTCACATATTAATGGCTTTATAGTTTTCACCACCAACATAAGTAACTGCCGCTGAGATATATATATATATATAGAGAGAGAGAGAGACACACACACACACATTAGTTTTTGACACACACCGTTCTCTCTTGAGTGTGCAGAGTTTAAGGAAGAAGAAGAAAACGGAAAGAGAAACCAAAGATGGATGCAGAAGTGGAGAAAAAGTTAGTTTCTCAAGAAAAATATGGCAGGGTTCAATCTGCAATAAGGTGGTTGGTGCTGGTTGTGTTTGTGGGGTGGATTTTGGTATGGATAATGACTCCTACAAACACTTACATGCAAAAATGGCACCATCTCCTTCAAGCAAAGACTAAATCTGGTTTTGATGGTAGACAAGGTCTCTTTCTGATTCAGCTATATATATGAGCAAATTCACTTCATGTTTACATTCATTTAGTTTTTTTATACTAGATATCCAAATTCCAATTAATGACCTTCTTTTGCAGGAGCAATGCTTCTGGTTTACACTTCTCCAATCTTCTTCATAGCTGCTTTGGGATGTGTCTACATCCACATAGCCAAAAAAGGAAACGGTTTCAACACGGAAAGGTGCAATATTTTCTTATTCTTGAAACCCCCATTTGGATCTTCTTATCATATCATATTTGTTCTGCCAAGGGTTTTATTTTGTTAAAAACTAGTTCTGAATAATTGGCTTTATTAATTTGGTCCTTCAGTTATGAAAAGAAACACAAGGTATCCATATGGAAGCGTTGGGTGCTTGTGAGAGGTCCTCTTGGCATAGTTTCTGCGACAGAAGTGACCTTCTTGTCTATGTTCATTGTTCTCCTCGTTTGGTCCTTTTCAATCTATCTGCGCAATGGCTTTGTCAAAATCTCCCACCAATCAGCCGCAGAACTTGGTGTAAAAGTGTAAGAACATTCTTATTAACCTCTTAGATTTCTACAACTCGGTACGTGGCTACAAAACCTGTATTCTTGCATCAAGGTTTAGACTTCTCCTTTGTCATTAAAAAAATCGTTATAACCACTTCTTATACACTCATTATTACATAAAATTCATTAAAAAATTAAAATTTGTGTACCCTATTCTTCATTTAATTTTTCTCAGTAACTTTTAATGAATTTTTATTAATAAAAAATATTACAGGAATTTTTTTACAGCTCAAAAGTACAAACTGTATTGCTAACAATGAATGATTAAGTGATCCAAAGTCATATGGTCTTCATTAATGTATATGTGACATAGAAATTGATTAGTATACTGGTCTAAATTATCTAGGGATTTCATGTTCTTAATATTATTGAAAGGCTTAGTGGTGGTGATGGTGGTGGATTTTTTTACTTTTTATATTATTTTTTTGCAGCTGGGAGAAGAGACTATCTAGTGCAGGTGTGAGGTTGGGTGTGGTTGGGAACATATGTTTGGCATTCTTGTTTTTCCCAGTTGTTCGTAGTTCCTCAGTGCTACCACTGCTTGGACTCACACCAGAGAGTTGCATCAAATACCATATTTGGCTTGGACACATTGCCATGACCCTTTTCACTGCTCATGGCATTATTTTCATCATCTATTGGGCACTTACTCATAAACTTTCAAAGGTTCATCTTCATATCCTTACATCTCTTTCTTTTGGTGCCTTTTGAAACCTGAGTAAGTAGTGTTTTACAAAGTAAACGTTAAATAAAAATATTAATAAATTTTAAAATACGAAATATATTTAATGTTTTATTCATTGAATAAGCAGTAAAACTGTGGAAGTTGTTGCAGTAAGAAGTTATTACTATCACCAGAAAATTTAATGTATGCATAAAAATTCTAAAATGTAGTGCATCAATGCATTAAACTGAGACAATTTTTTCTAGGTTAACGTGAAGAAGATAAAGAGTGAATAGGGAATACACTGTAAATAGTCAAGAATCCATTGAAGCAAGCACTCACTCACTCAACAACCCAATGGATATAAATGTTGATGTTCACACTTCTTCCTATAAATCAAACCACAATAAATAGCTGTATAAGACAAAATAGCTCACGTAATAACAGTGTAAAACTCTTATTTAGTTATAGCTTATTATCATTATATGCTGCATTAATTAAATTTTTGTAATAATTATCTTAAAAACCATAGTTCAATTTGACATAAATATGACTGTAATTTATGTTTGAGCTATGAAGCAGATGCTGGAATGGAAAAGAATAGGGGTTTCAAATGTAGGTGGAGAGGTAGCTTTGGTTGCTGGTTTGTTGATGTGGATTGCAACCATCCCTCGTATTAGGCGTAAAGCTTTTGAGCTCTTCTTCTACACTCACTACCTCTACATTCTCTTCATTCTCTTCTTCATCTTTCACGTTGGCTTCTTCTATGCATGCACTATGCTCCCTGCTTTCTACCTCTTCTTAGTTGATCGCTACCTAAGGTTTCTGCAATCAAGAAACAAAGTTCGTTTGATTTCAGCTCGTGTTTTGCCTTGTCAAACTGTGCAACTCAACTTCTCCAAGAGCCATGGTATAATTAATACAGCACTCCCATGTCACTATTATATATTTTACATTTACATCCACTACCTGTTGCTATAAACCCTAGAGCAAAAAATTTATGATATTGTAACAAGATATTTTGTAGTTTTTCTTATTTATTTTATTGTATATTACGAATGTGTATTTGTTATTATGATTCTTTTTTAGATGTGACATGTGTTTTGGATTTTGGCAGGTTTGACTTATAGTCCCACAAGTATTATGTTCATAAATATACCAAGCATATCCAAGCTACAGTGGCATCCATTTACCATTACTTCTAATAGTAATTTGGAGCCAAAAGTGCTGAGTGTTGTCATTAAAGCTGAAGGAACTTGGTCCCAGAAGCTCTACCAGATGCTTGAAACCCCTTCTGCAATTGGTCATCTCAGTGTCTCTGTTGAAGGTCCATATGGACCTGCAGCAACCAAGTATCTAAGGTCTGCATCTACTGAACCAAAAGCAAATTTACATGCAATTTGCACCCCTCAGTTGTATATCTGAAAATGTTTTGATTTCCTCATATAACTAGGTATGACACTCTTGTGATGGTTAGTGGAGGGAGTGGAATCACCCCCTTTATCTCCATCATCCGGGAGCTGATGTATTTGAACACAGCATTCAGATGTAGAACCCCAAAGGTTATCCTAAGTTGTGCATTCAAGAACTCTTCTTATCTCTCAATGCTGGACCTGATCCTTCCAGATTCTGGCACCCCCTGTGATATTTCTAACATGAAACTACAAATTGAGGCCTACATCACAACAAGAAAGGAGGAGCATATATTGGAAAGTGCACTTCACCTTAAGCATATAAGATTCAAGCCCAAGCCAACAGATGCACCCATATCTGCTATTTTAGGTCCTAATAGTTGGCTTTGGCTTTGTGCTATAATCTCATCCTCGTTCATTATTTTCCTTATTCTAATTGGGATCATTACACGATACATCATTTTCCCTGTAGACCATAATTCTAATAAAATATTTTCACAATCTTTGGGGTCATTCCTCTGCATGTTAGCAACATGTGTGTCCATAGCAATGGCTGCTAGTGTAGCTGTTCTTTGGAACAAGAAACACAACGACAAAGAAGCAAAGCAGATGCAGAACTTAGAAGGGTCATCAGCAGCTGCAGAACTCCCAAAGTTGAGGGTTGATGGAGGGGATGAAGAACTGGAAAGCCTACCACACCAAACCCTAGTTCAAGCTATAAAAGTGCATTTTGGTGTAAGACCTGATCTGAGAAGTAAGTCATTTACGTATATATACTTCTTTTTTACTTGATTGAGAACACAATTCAGCACATTTCATAAACAAGAAGACCATAATCATTTTAAAAACGCAAGAACTAAAACCAAATCTGACCAAATGACCTAAAACACATTTTAGCCCTAATTTAAACATGGCCTAGAAATTCATCAATTAAATGAACTTTCAATTTTTTTTTCTCTTTTTCTCATTTTCAGGAATGCTAATGGAAGTTGAAGGGACAAAAGTGGGAGTTTTTGTTTCGGGACCCCAGAAGATGAGGCAGGAGGTTGCAGCCATTTGCTCATCTGGTTTAGCTGAAAATCTGCATTTTGAGTCTTATAGCTTTAACTGGTAATTTTACTGTAAAAGTTGTAAAATGTGGATATTCAACCTATGCATCTAGCTAGTGGTAGAAGCCAACTAATATTTATTAGTTTTGTTGCTTTAATTGTGTACATTAGCTACCTAATTAGGTCCTAATCATTGCTTCTAAGAAATTTATTATACAAAAAAGCAAATAAAATTTTAGTTAAAAATGTACTTAATGGATAAATAGAGAATGCAAAGATTTGTTCATTCAGCAAGGTGAATCGGTGAAGGATAAGGTTGAAAAGATTATGATTGTCATGGCACTGAATTTTCTTACGTGATGACATGCGCATTGATAATATCCTATTTTTTCCTTTGAAAAGAAAAAACAAAATGACCATCTTCTAGTGCTGCTCACCAACATGTTACAGTTGGGTCCAAGCAAATAACATTTCAATTGGCATAGACAATTTTTTTGGTTCTTCGCTTAATTTGCACATATAGATAGAAAGAAATTCACATTTTTTATCCTCAATTTTTTTATTTATGTTTTCATCCCAACCTTTTATTAGCAATTATTAACTGATGAGTTACCAATTCAATAATCACAACTAAATAAGACGTATACATATAGTTTTTTCTTTTGATTCTCGATTAATTTATATTTTATTTTTTGTGCTTAATTTTTTTTTTCTTTTTTCATAAAAACAAATGACATTTTGTCTTAAATTTTGTTATGAAGTAAATTACGCAGCGATGAAGGTGGTAAGGCAGTTTGATTTACTTTGCCAAAACGAGGTAAAAGAGACTAAAATTTTGTGATAATTTTTTTAAAAAATTGTTATATTAAAATCACGCCTCGTCATTTAAATATAAACATTTTTTAAGTCTTTAATTAGTTAATTCAATTAAAGTCTGTAATGAATAAAATAAAATGATTATTATCTTTACATATTAAATTACTTTATTATAATTAATAGAGAAATTAAATTTATAAGTATGAATTATTTAAGTTCCAAAAATTATTAAATATTTGTATCTCTTAAAAATAATACAATAAAACAATTATTTTTTAAACTATTTTTTCATTTAAATTTTAAGTGACAAACATACAAGAAAGAGTTAAATTATCAATTCATCTTATCAAATTAGGGATTGGTGAGTCTTATTTGCTTTATCACCCTTACGCAGCATGTATTTTTTATTCAAGAAAATACTCACTAAACTAGTATTATAGAATAATTTTAGAATCAATAAATAATAGGTAAGTTTTTATTATTTAATTGACCATAAAAATTAGAGATATATGAGTCGCGTTTAAGCAAGCTCATTATCTAATTTAATAAAAAAACATTTATGCTTTTATACATGTTAGTAATACATGGTTATATGTCAAAATAAAAACAACTAGTGCGTGGTGTTTAATATAATGGTGCTATGATTATATTTGTTGAAAGTCTTCAATTTGACTGATTATATTTGTTGAAAGTCTTCAATTTGACTAAATACAATAGAGGAGTCTTCAATCTAAAAGGTAAGGTGTGTTCAATAAATGAAAAGGAAAACAAAAACAAACTAATAAATGACCATAAACATGGGTTGGCCAAAAAAATCCACATTTAAGGAATTTAATTAAGTTGCCACTTCCTTAGATGCATGAACCAACTTTAATTATTAGTAGTTGAAATTAGTTTACTACACTTAACCTCTTATTTTAGAAAATGCTAGATGCTTCTAGAAAATTGCCCAGAGACGAGAACCTATGTAAATGTGGTTGTTGTGGTGTCTTAGAGGAAACTTATCAGCACAGTTTCTTTAGTTATAGGTGAGGCAACAGAATCCGGTGTTGGCTCAAACACATCTTCTATGGAAATACTAACTTTATCTCCTTAGATAGCTTGATAACTCTTTAGCCAGCGTAATGCTCAGACATGCATTTTCCACAATCTTGTTCAGTTGATTACACCCCACATGATGTTAAAGCAAGAGTGCATATATCAGTAAGATATGTTTATATGAAATAATGCAATGTATAAAATAAAAGCAAGTCAAAATGTATGGGCACATCCTTAACTCTAGAACCATAGAACAGAAACTAACAATTCAACGATAAGCTCAATTATGGGAGAAGAATAAGTGCATAAATTCTACTTTGAATGTAAGGCTGATCAACGGCATATAACTAATATATACAGCGAGATCTGTTTATGCTTCTACAAAAACACATGTTACAAAATGTGATCAAAAGTGAAAAGAATAATGAAATCCTCACACATGCACAAGCCTCCCTATAGATATTTCTAACCTCTATCTACATGTACTATTCTGGATTCATTGGATTAACACCAAAAAAATAATTTGTTGCCAAGAGCATGGTAAACCAGAGAATAACTTGGTATTCTGGTCCCCACAATCATATCCAAGGTAAATGATGCATAGTCCTTACGTGTGACATGATCAATGAGATTGATATGTAGCCAATGTGAAAACCACCCAATCAGATTTCTTTCAGAAGGAATCAAATGGGTACCACAGTCCTGATGTATGATCTATAGTCACTTTTATTTTCCTTGTACATTTGGAACTGATGAAAGTCTCTCTTCCAGGTCTGCCAGCAAATCTTGATATTCTGTAAATGCTGGGTGTGACTGTTGTGCAAAGGAAACAGATAGGAACATCATATTTAGTTCATTCAAGTGTACATGTCATGATGCCAAGGCAATAACCTACAACAAATAGATATACCTCCATAGTGGCGCTGTACGTTTTCCACAACCGAACATCATGACTGAACAAGTCATAAAGAACCTAAAAAATCTCAAAAGAACACACTGGTCAACAAAATTGAACCCTTTCTAAAATTGAAAGAGATCGACGTGACATTGCGGAAAAATATCTCCCTTGGACACATTGGCAAAAAGAGTTTTGATGAGTTCATGTGTGCATAATTTCAGATCTTGCTGTCCTGTACAGACAAAAGTCAAACATACCTCAGAACGTCTTAAGAGAGTAGCCAATACAACTATCCATTCCTTAAACTTCACAGAGCACATATGCGCCAGGAGAAAATCAGCATCCAAGCGGCTCTGTAATGTTCCCATTTGAAGCTGATAACAAAAAATAATGTTCAATAATGGAGAAAAAAAACTAAATAAAATATCAGTACAGATCTATACAAGCACAAGACAAATGATCAGAGATTTTTTAGCGTATACAAAATTGGCTACAGAAATCAGTTACCCCCTTTTAAGACCTTAATCATGATACATGGTTATTTTTTTCTATTAAGTTATCAATAAAGAAAGCATCACTATGAGAATATGATATCCCAACTAGGTTAGCATCTCACATCTTACCAATCACCTACTCTCCCAAGGATATGTATATAAAAGAGAAAAAGAAACAGCAATACAAAAAAAAACATGGGGGACCAAACCAAAATCTATGAATCAAGAAAATCTACACTCTAGCACACAAACCTATTTCTAGAAAAAATCAAAACTTATACAACAATGAAAAACATCCAGCCACACGAACTCAATCTTAGACTCAACCTCCAAATTAGCAATTCTATCAGTGAGAACATCTATTTCTCTTCATAGAAATGTGAGAAATTTCAAAATTCACAATATTACACATAGCCAAGCAACACTTCCATCTTCCCCTGATATTATAACGTTCTCCATAGAAGAAGAAAATTTACCAAAGAGAGAAAGGAAGGAAAATAAAACAACAAGAGGATAAATAATTCTCCAAATCACAAGACCTCCTTTAGAGAATAATTGATCAATTTCATTAAGTTAGCATAACAAACCTATCGAATAAGCCCATATCTAAACCACAAAACTTGTACCAAAATATTCCAGGCCACGGAAACAGTTTTTAGTTATCTGAGAATACAACTAAGGCTTGAGTAAATTAAAAAAGGAAAGGTACACCAAGTATCAAAGATTCCATGCATCCTCTAACAACTATACAAAGAGAGGTTGAAAAGAGAAAAGGTGATGTAAAAAACCAATGAAATGGAAATGTTAAAATCCAAAACCTTTTGGCTTATTAGTTCAAGCCCAGAAGCAAAATTCTCCAACCGAGCACTCCCTTCTTTTTCTCGTTGTAAATACTCCTACAATTGGTGCCATTGAACAATTTAAACACTTAAAACTAGAAAGTTATCTTAGGGATTAGAAAAATCAATCAGCAAGATCTTACCACTAAACCAAACTGAGTGCCTTTTACAAATGCAACAAGCTTGGAGAGCTCTTTCCCAGCCATCAGGTAACTAGCATGATTTTCTAAAATATTCTTAACAGAGGTAACATGGGCACTTTGTTCTTTGAATGAGGAGCTGCTCCAAAGATAATTACTAGTTAGTATGGTTGACAACTTTAATGCTGGAGTAACCAAAAAAAATACAATTGACTAAAGTTTACATGAACCTTTTATCTAATGATTGCTTCTTCTCACTAGAACGAAAAAGAAAATAGCCTAAAAATCTTGGAGACATTTTTTCTGAATCAGTAGATGATTGGTCATACTCCCGACCAGATCTCAGCAAGAACCGCACCTTAGAACCCAAAACAAAATGGTTAACAAAACGGAACTTATACAAGATTTATTACTTGACCAGCAAAAATGAATAGTCCAATAGCATTTCAAAATAATACCAGCTCCCCAGCAAGCTCATACAATGATTCATCAAGTGTTGCCTGTAAAAGTTTGATAATCACATTATTGATGTAACTAAAGTTCATTTATTCAAACAGACAAAAAAAAAAAAAAAAAAAAAAACTTAAGCAATCAAACCCCAAACCTGTAATAGCCGTAAAGCACAGTACTGACTGACAGCAGGACCTTCCAGTTTGGCAATGACCTATTATATTCATGTGAAATTTATTAAATTTAACTAAGCAAGTCTAAAATATACTTAATACTACAATCATACTAGAAAAAAAAAATCCTATGTTATACTTTTAAGAGTAACAGTGGACCATGTGAGAGAATAGTCTAACCAGTCAGAAAATTTATAACCTAATAAATGTCAGAAGTGTCATTCTTTATGCAACATTTAATTCATAAACCAATTCTTTCAGAAAGGAGAAACCTTGGCATGAATAAAAAAACCTACTAATTATGATTTAAAATTGAATCAAACAATTCTTATTTGCAAAACATGGCAGATAAAAGAAATATAGGTATATAAGAAAGCAAGCACAGAATGAGAAAATATTAATATTCCTACAGATAAAGGGAAGTGAGTCTTACAAGTATATAGCATGCTGCAGTGCGATACCATCTACGTTGAAAGCATTCCTCAAACAATCTATACAGAAACCCCCAAAAGAATTAGACATCCAAAATACGAAAAAACATTTACAACGAAATTTCACACAGTAATCAAAGTTGAAATTAAAATGAAAAGCATAGAAGCTTGAAGGGCATACTCAGTTGATCTTCCAGCAGCAGCAAACAAATCTGCCCAATGACGACCATCGGTTTTTCTTGCAACACTTACAACAACATCAAGGTACTCTGGAAAATTCCTGATCAGGTCACAGGTCTTCTCTAAAAGGGAGCTTTTAGATTTTTTAACAACTGAGACCTGGTTCTTGTTCACATTTGGCCTAGAATAATTGGCGTGACAATTAAACAGCCAACATCAAAACCATAAGGCAACTAAGTTTTATTCCAAGAAATTACTGCATCCATGCTCAAGCAAAGGAAAAACGCAGAGAAACTACAACCAACTACCAAACTTCCTCAGCTCAAATTAATATCATATTTCAGATTACAGGAATGATCGGATCATGAGATTAAGTCCTGTTGATTTGTAAATGAGGGCTTCAGCGGTTAACTTTCAAAGTGTTTGGGGTTTATAACTTCTAGACAGGTTTTCAGTCTGAAGAAAACAAAAATATTGATCCAAGCAGTAAATTAAACTCTGTTTTTATTATGGCCGATAAAGGTGAATGGCACCTTTAAGGCACTAAAATCAGAAGCGAGAACACACAACGAAATATTTACAAAAATGTAAACTTTACCATTCTAACTGTTATATTTAAAGTTCTCATAAATCAAGTCTAACAAAATTCCCTATAATTTAAAAACTAATTGATACTTTATATACAATATCCAATCTAAAATACAAGTAAATAGCTATTATCAGATTACAGTACACATCTAAAATGCCAAAATATCTAAAATTTGATTTATATGATCACGAGAATAATATCCCATGATTCAATAATTGCGTTGATGAAACTTACTTCTTGAAAAGTGTTTTTAAAAGTGTAATTATACATAGTATACCACCTACTTAGTGTTGATTGATTGTCACATTTTTAGAGTATTAACATTTCCAGATTTAAGTACCTGGATATATCTGCTTCAAATACTGTAAAAAGAAGCCACTCTAGACAATGTGAAAAATGAGGCTTCTCGGCTGATAGCTCTGCCAGCCTTAAAGCTTCCTCAATTTTGTCCCTCTAGAAGAAACATAAATAAACCGGAAATAATCAGACAACTATTCCTTTTCTCTATAGAACAAGAGTTTATTAAGAGAGAAATGATAAGTTAAAATAACAAGGTCCAACGTGCCTATAAAGCAAAATCATAAAAAATGAAAGCAACAAACCCCCAACTTTAACCAGACAATTGCATCCCAAAAACTCTTTGAATATGTGAGAGTTCTTATATCATGTTTAATCTATTGTTTCTTATACAATAGAGGTGAGAAATAAGAAGAGTAGAAATTCAGAGAATAAGCAATCCTTATCAGAATATATAAGACATATATGTTTCATCTAGCAGAAAAATAGGACAAAATCTGTTTGACAATTCACACATCCTCTGTGACAGTTTTGAACTATTTTCTTATCGAACTCTTTGCATGTTTCAAAGCAATGGACCACAAATTATGGCAAATATGAACAAAGACTACGACAAATTCAACAAGATTAAAGATCAATCCTACTTCATATATAGTGCATGAAAGTAAAAAGTTGCAACTCTTATCAAACTCGTAAAAGATCAACATCAATAATGAAGCATTCAATTTTCTCTTTGGTAGATAAAAACAGTTAGTTGGTGAGCTAAATTACCTCATTGTGACTTGCCTTGACATTGCATTTGCAATAAGTGTAGTAAGTCAATTTCTAACTCTCGTTGTTAAGATCATTGGGATACAATCGTATTAATTCTAAAATGCATTTCAAAATTGCTTTTGACAAAGGTCTTATTTATGAAGATAAGGGAAATACTCAAATTATTAGGTATTCTGACGCTAACTAGGCAAGGTCACCAAGTGATAAATGTTTCACTTCGTGTTATTGTGTTCTTGTTGGCGGTAATTTAATATAGTGGAGAAGTAAGAAACAAAATATTGGGACAATATCAATTGCAGAAGCATGGACAATGGCATCAACCACTAGTGAGTTCATATCACTAACGTAAATCCTCAGAGCTTAAATTTCAAGAAAATACTCAAATGCATCTTATATGTAACAACTAGGCAGCATTACACATTGTCTCTAATTTTTTTTTCTTTTATCAGGACTAGACATATTAAGGTAAATTGTCATTTCATAAGAGAAAAATTGGAGTTTGAAGACGTCACAACAACTAGATTTGACACATCTAGTGAATAGTTGACCGACAAATTCACCCAGTCTAAGAGGACCAAAGAACAATCATGTTTGCAGTAAACCGAGCACACATGACTTACATGCTACAACTTGAGAGGGGAGTGTTATAATTATATAAATAAGGCACGAGTCTTCTATAATTAGGACTATCTAAATTATACATGTATTATAAGAAATGTTTTTTATTTATTTCCATATCATATTCTTATTATTAAAGTATACCAAATCTTCTCTATTTATTATATTGATTCCGTTTTCTCAATAAATAAAGCACATGCATTGTCTTGTAAACACACGGGTTCAACTCAATACCTCTTTATTTCTTATAGTTTAACAATGACTTTTACCCACCTCTAGATTTAAGGTAAAATCCTATTTTGATTGCGAAGATGATAGTTATTGGTCCGTATAGTGATGCTATATTAAAGCAAATCCTTTTAAGAATTGAATGATCAAGGCAACCAAGAGACCAAAAAATCCCAAAAATAGAAAATGAACCAAGAGCTCAAGAAATTACAACAATCTTCAATTTAACTCAATGCAGTACCTGAAGAAGATGACGGAGTAAGCAGTGAAGTATTGTTTGTGCTTGAGGAGATGGTTCAAAACATGGAAATTCAGCACTTGCTGAGAATGACATTCTCTGGGAAACACCAACAACTACACCAGCATTTGGAAGAAGTCCCAAAGGGTAAACTTCACGGTCAAACTCCAGCTCTGGGTCCAACTAAAAATTGTGGCAAATATCAGTAAATTAACTGATTTCAGAATGAAGGAATGACTGGATTTATTTGTTTCAAATAGAATAAATTGTTGGTTTTTACAAGATTTATTATCTACCAGATAAGTTGTAAGACGATGCAGAAATTACTCAATAAAGGAAACAGAGTAAAGAAAATAACAAGTCAGATATGCTGTGTAGTTCTTCATTTAGGGTGAAACCAGAGTATTATATAGAATATGAAGCCAATCACAAACACAAACTATGTGGACCTTCAATTGCATGTGATTTCTTCCTAATTATAATACAATATAAACAAAAAAAAATCTGAAAGAATGAATACAATGTCAAACGTTAAGGGAAGAAAATTTTGCATAAATGAATATGAGGTAATGCATTATGTTCAATGCAGCCTACAAGGTTGTACATCCTTCCGGCTAATATATACCTGTAAGAAATCTTCCTGCTTAAAAGGATTAGCACCTGGAGATGGATACCAAACCTGCAACAATAAACTTCCATGTAAAAAACAACCAGACAAGTTAAAAGGAAACACACAAGAGGGTGAATCAAGAGTCATAAACCTAGTCAAATTTAGGAAGTTACATACAGTGAATAGGAAACATCTTAACAGTTTACCTGCATTCCCCGATGACCATAATCTAACCATGAAACTTCCTCAATCAAATTTGTTTTATCCTCAGACTGGCCACAGGTAACCCAAAATAGTTCAACCGAATCAGTAAGATTTCTCTCCCGTCCATCATCAAGATCAAGAAGTGAAAGCTCCCCGTTTGCCCTCAATATCAAACATCTAGAACAAAAAAACACTTTCATGAGTAATGTAATATGGAAATATCCCACCTTCTGCATTGGATGCTTCCATCCTAGTTGATTTTTCTTGACAATAAGGAAAATAAGTTTCTTCAAAGTGAGAGAAAAATAGCCCTATTGGCTGTAGGACAGCAACAAAAACAACAATGTTTAGGAGGGTCTACCTTTTCACTCAACAAGCCAACAACTCATTTAGACGTCATATATGTGTAAATTGTTATGACAATAATTACAAGGATACTTAGTTGTAATGCACTCGGATTCATGGATACTGTTATTTTGAAACGATTTAATTAGAGAAATAGCAAAACAAATTGGAGAAAGTGAGTACTGTTCACAAGAACATATACCTTGCTGGCTCTCTTGTTAATGAATCTGATGAAACTGAACTGTAATTGTTTGAAATAGATCCTCTTGGAAGTTGATCAGGAATGAATCGCATTGCAGCAGGATGGCTCTTGGCAGTCACAATTGAAAGTTCTCGTACTGCAGAAAGCTGTTTGTCATGTTATCACTTAAAAATGTATAACAATGCAGGATTTATAGAAGAAAATTGAAATAAATAAAAAAAAAAAAAAAAAAAAAAAAAAAAAAAAAAAAAAAAAAAAAAAAAAAAAAAAAAAAAAAAAAAAGAGCATAACAAGCAATAGTCTTACTTAAGGCAAAAAAAAGTAGAAGAACTATTTGAAAGTATGCATTACTTGTAAATCTGGATTTCCTGAAGGAGATAATTCACCAAATAATTTCACATGGAATATGTGGACATCAAATGGTTTATAAGTAAGCAGCATATGATCTTGATACACGTCCATCACCATTGGTTTAGCAAGCAATGGTTTTCGACAGAGTAATGAACTTTGATCAAGGTGATATCTTGGGTAAAAGAGCAATTCATACCTGAAGATAAAATGAGGAGACACAAGAGACAATGGTTTTAGAACAAACTGGTGTTGCATAATGCTACAGCAAGACATAATTTCTTTTCTTGTGTGCGGCCATCTACTAGAGTTAGGCTTTTTCATACATGTACAATGTTGAACACCACTTGATTATGAAAGATATTTTTGACAGCACTAAAATTTGTGAAGTATCAACAATATGTAACATGTTAAGTGACAAAAGTATCTCACGTATTGGATGAATCAACATAGTTGCAGATAACAACAATCTTGCCCAGCCATAACAAGCCTTTACACTGAATCCTTTGCTCTTGAGTAACATCTCCAAATACTCTCCATCTTTTCAGTCGTATGTCATACAATATCAAACCATGAAGACCAGCAATGGCTAAGTACATCCCATCCTGGCTAGCTGCCACGTGTTGAACAGGCCAGTTTTGGGAAATATAAGAAACCTGCACAAACTTTTCAACATTAGAAGGGATATCCATACAGCAAATTACATGTTGACAATTTGACAATCAAATACATAACTGGAAGCTTAAGATGTAGCATTTTAAGTTCATCAGTCTCTTCTGACTGCACGATGAGCAAACGGTCTTCTCCATAAATCACTTGACGGATATATGTAGTGCCTGAAACACCTCTGCTAAGACAGCATTTCCCAAATGAGAACGATAGAATTCTCTCTGAACACCCCTCCTCAATAGCATAAAGTCTATATCCATATTCATCCCACTGCATCAGTGAGGTACCACCCATCAATGGTTCATACTTACAATCATGGTTTGGTTTAGCAATTGGAGAAGAAACGGAACTTAAGCCTATTTGTCGGACAGTTGACATCAAACGACAACCAGAAACGGACCAAACTGTAAGCCCCCTTAACTTCCACCCAACTGCAAAAGCGGAATTATCAGGTGTCCAAGCAATGCAACTAACAGGACCAGTGTCATCCATTGAATATCTGCAATACAATATTTCAAGCCATCAAACCAAACTCCATCTAAATAAAGGAAAATACTCCTCCAGAGTGAGTTTGAATCTAAAGTGCATCGACACTTGATTTTAAAAAAGTATATCATGATCTTACCACACTCAAATTCAATGGTGGATACATCCTTATTTGTGCAATTTATAGATAAGCTCATTTAGAGGAGCCTTATCTGTAAATGACATTCAGCACAAGTCCCAATATACCGACAAGATAATATCACTAGTCATATTTCTTCTTACACTCTGAAATTGAATGCATTAAATAGACAGCAAAGAAATGTAATTTTATTTGGATGACTGGTTCTGGAATAACTTAGGGTGTGCTGATCTTTCCAATAATGTTAGCTGTGACCATACACTTTCAAAACATAAAAAAATTAATAAAAATGAGATAGCATTAGCATCAAGGATACATAACACAACATTAAACCAGGTATTTATTCATAATTTTCAGGAGATCTTGTGTGTCAAGCTTGGAGAAGTAGATCATGAAGGTTTCAATCTGATGCTGATTCCTTATATGTATATAATAAAAAAAACTTACCCCCAGTCATACAAAGAGACTGCACGTATAAGTGATACTGATTCTGCCAAATCATACAACTCCACTGTTCCTCTTTTAGTACCAACAGCAAGAATTTGCTGCTCTACAGCTACTGAGGCACACACAGCATCCCCACCAGACAATCTCTTTTCTGCTTTGATACAGTCAACTTGCTTTAGGCCTTTTTTACTCACAGAACAAGAGACAAGTTGCCCGTCAGAATACAAGACAAATAGCAACCTCAATGGAAGGCAAAGTTCCAGTTGATTGATTTCAGACTTTTTAGGAATAACGTGATTGAACATAAGAGCCTTCGGGTGACTTTTAGGAGAAAGACCATTCTCTAGTGTAAGCGGCATTAGAGAACTGTCAAAGCTAGCCGCGGGTTGTGGATCAAATTCAAAAGCCCCGAAGAACTGTTCACGAGATCATAAAATCATAGTAATATTGTTAAAAAAAAATAAAAAATTATTGTATACATGGCTGGATATTGCCAGATACCAATGACAATACAATGTCCAAAATTGTTTAGTCCAGAGTTATAAATTACCTCCCCTTTCCAAGACATACTGTATAAAGTTCCATCAGAAAGTCCGAGTAACATATGTTTGTTATCACTGACGACATTGCTCCTGGCAAAACAGTAGAATAAAGAGAAGTATCAAAACCACACTGCAAATGGCTTCAGATTTAGACTATGATACACAGAGTGAAGAACAGAAATTTGACACTTTCCAGGAAACATCGAGGAATTACACACTAGTTTATAACTTAGATAAGGCCAGTGGGTTAAAAAGAGCTCGTGTAGACACCCAATTGCCATAATAATTAATAACCCACAATATGCACATACCGGTGATACCAATAGTTATTTTGTAAAGCATTGGCAGTTACAGAATCAAATCCAATGGATACAGACTTTTACAAGAGGCATATTCTTCAGAGCTAACATAACACTCCTACTTTTTATTTACAAATACCTAAACTCTTCACTGCTCTCTTCATTTCCTATCTATCATTAAGACATTACACTCAATTTCAACTATCACAAACTAATAAACATACGTTTTGCTGGTTTCGTAAAATGAACTATATATAACTGTTAATTACTATGAAAAGATTCTATTCAATTCACATTCCAAAATGATACCAGTAGTAGTTTAATAGTTTTGTTCAGTCAAATTAATTCATTTCATACATATATGAAGAAAATTATAAAATCAAAACGAGCAGGAAACTTACACAGACAAATCCTTTACTGCAAAAGGAACTTGCTCTGTAAGCAGAAGAGAAATTACAGCTAGGCACAATGCAGAGGGTTGTCTCCCACCAGTGTGTATTCTTTTATCTGAGAACTGGACCTTGAAAATGTGAAGAAAGAAAGTAGATGTCTGCAAATGGAAAATACAGATGTATAAGGAAGATGAATATGACTGGAAGATTTCTACTTCGAACGTAAAGTTGGTCATTCATTGCATACATCCATCCAATCACATATCAAAAGACTAGCAAACTTACAAGAATAGCAATTAATTTGGCATCAGGGCTCCACACGGCCTGCAGGTTTTCTCCTTCCCTCTGCAATGAATCTGAATCTCTCTTGTACTTCCCCAATCTCACTCTATGCTGAACCAACAAAAAATCATAAACACTGTTAAGCCCAAACTCTTCATACCCACATTACAGCAATCATCCCCAAAGCCCCATGAAACCCACTTCATCTTTTATCCTAAAATTTAAAAATAAACATACCCATTATACTCAACTTCAATTACCCACATTTCAGAAACTCACCTCCATCAAAACCCAGTTAACATTTTTTCTCACACAAAAATATAAACATTACCACAATTGAGTATAGTCACAAATTCCCAATAAACCAGCCTTAATGAAAACCAGTCCACACCCAAAAACAACACACCCACATTAATTCAAACACAGACACACATTAATTCAAACACCCACATTTAAGAATCCCACCTCCAGGAAAACCCATATCAATTCTCTCCCAAAGACAAAAACTTTATACAGAACCCAACCACCCAACCGGTAAAACACGGATCCATGTACCTGGGAAGTGCTCCAAAGTTCAAAGTGAGTGGGAGAGACAACGAGCAACGTGCGATTGATGACTTTGAGGTACACAATCTTCTGGGCAGATGGACAGAGTCCTTGCTCGAGAGGGATGACCTGAGGCCACCCATATGCCATATACATGTTTTTCCTCTTCTCTTCTCCGATTTGCTTCAAATTGTTACAATCTGTGACGGATCTAGAATAAGCAGAGCGATATGAGGGACTGCAAAACCGAGATCACGAGCATTTCCTGAGGATGCTAATGGTTCAGCTTTGATCCACGATTCGGATTTGCGATTGGGAACAACAACCAAGTTCAACTACAAGGCCACCCCAACAACACACTGAAAATTGAAAAATAAATTACAATATCGTTTGTATCACAGAAAATTGTATGCATAGTAATACTGATAAATAATAAATTAATGACAATTCATCTCTATGTATCCATCAATATGCCACGTAATAAATATTTTACATGAATTTACATTCGTATACAATTAATATATATATATATATATAAATTAATTTAATTTTAATACGTGACTAATTTGATTTAATTTACCATAAAAAATTTATATTTGTAGAATTTTATCTTTTAATTATTATTCTTAAAAATTTTCACTTATAATTTTATTTTTCTATTTTATACGTATTTTTTAATGATTTTTATTTTTTGTTTAATTTTATAAAAAAATTAAAGAGATTAAAAATAGTATATATAAAGATTGAAAAAATTAAAGTGTACGTATAAATAAAATTTATACTATTGTATATTATTAGACTATAACTAATTAAGATCACTTTATATATGAATTTTACAAAATAAAAATTGTATTATAAAAGATAATTTACTATTAAATGACTGCTTATATATGAATAAAAGAAATTTTCGTTTATTCTTTATCTATAAAAACATAATTGTGTAAGTTTGTTTAATTGAGATAGTGCTCATTTAAAACTATAAAGTATTGTCTATTTACATTACAATTTAAACTAACAATGATCATATTTTTTTATGTCAATTCAAATTATAATCAACACAAGAAGTTTTCTTATCAGATTACAACATAATTTTTTATCCATGTTGAATCACAACAATGCATCTTCATCTTTCTAATATCTTCTTTACTTCTCAGCACAGCTTTTTTATTTTTTTCTTCTCCCTCATAAAAACTTCTTTAATTTATCTCTTCTTCTTATTCTTCTCCTCTAATGCATCTCAAGTCTCTCCCTCTCCCACAACAACCTCTTTGATTTGTTCCAATTCAACTCACTCTCCTCTATTAGAAGATTGAAAAAACAAATGAATGAAATAAATGGTTAACTCCAAGAATGACAAGTTTAAATAGAGTTTAAAATTGCTTAGATTTTTTTTTTTTCTCTTGCAAATAGGCCTACTGGACCTTATAATAGTATAGAGTTTAGATTTAAGATTCATGTCTTTTATCATTTAACGGTTTTCCAAACAAGTTTGCTAATGTTTTTAAAAACAATTTAATAACGATGAAGACTATATAAACTTGTTAGTGAAAGTAACAGTAAACACATTTTATATTACTTCACCTAAATTTGAATAACCTCTAGTTATAGTATTATTAATATAATTTTTTCTCTAGTTATAGTATTATTAATATCATTTTTTTTCTTACAACTAGGATACTAAGTCATCATTAAGTATTTTATTAATTTCCTCATATTAAACATGTTCTCTAACTTGTTTCTTTACCTCTTGTAATTCCATTAGAAACTTTAGTATAAAGTGTTTTGAAATAATAATTTGGATTAATTAAATATTAATTTTAAATTATATATTTTAGATTTCCAATCCCAAATCAATTTTTTCATATATTTGAAATGTTTAATTTAAAAAAAATATAAATTTTAGATAAATTTTTTGGAAAGTGTAAAAATTTTAAAATATTTTCTTTATTTCATTGTAAAGGTAGGTACGAAAAGTAATTATGGAGTACAAAAGCAAAAGCTTTTTTCTTAATGACTTGGGGCTGATGAATATGTGGATTATTTTTTGTTGATGGGCTCGGCCCAATTTTAACTTTTAGTTTTTGGGATTTTACTTCTTGCATCCTCAGTTTTGAACCTTCAACCTCACAGTTTTAAAATTATCTTTTTATCTTTTTTTAAAGTGATTTCTGGATTACTTCTCTTAGAATTTTTTCTAGAATACACTTTCTGAAATTCATGAAGTATATTTTAAAATAAGATAAGATTTTTGAAACAAAATTTTCAGAATAAATTTTCTAAAGCACATGAAATATTTTCCATGACAAGCTTTTCAGAATAATATTTTTGAAATAAACTTTCCAAAACATATATAAAACCTTTTGACACCATGCATTTTTACTAGTCTTTATAACATCATTTGAACTAAGATAGATAATTGGTAAAACAAGAGTCAGCATTAATTGTACTTATATAAGTTAGTACTTTTAAGAGATTAAAAGACATTCTTTTATTAGTAAGTATTTCCAATAAATTTATAAACTATAATAAAAACTGGTCAGGTGTTAATGTAAAAAAAATCATAGATAAACAAATGAAAATAGTGAATGTTTTTGTCATTCCCATAACCATTCCACCCACATATTTTCACAAATGAAAATGTAGTCCATCATGACTAGTTTTTACTATAGAGAAAATAAAGTTTTGACAATCACTTTTTCACAAACAACTATTTGAAAATACTTTTTAAATTAAGATATACAATTAAAATAAAAATTAAATTATTCAATAAGAATTAATAAAAAGAGTTATGTGTTTCATAAAAAGATATGATTGTTTATAATATTATTATTAAAAAAAATTACATGCATAACAATAGTTATGCTTAAACTTTTAAATTTTGTATGGATTGATTATTCTGTTGTATTTGATCAAATTGTGTAGGAGCAACTATATTATTATAGTTGAAAATCTGCATCATTAGGTGCAGGACGAAGTAAGTTGTTAAAAGAATTCGTGCATCATTTGATGTGTTGATTATATTTCGTTAAACTGTGCAAGATGAATTTCTTTCTAAAATACTTGGTTAGAATTCATTTGTATTTTGCAATAACTTGCTTTGGAGAATATTAATCTTTTTAAAAAATTCTTTCAAGAAATTGGGAAACAATTATATTTCCTCCAAATTAAATTGAATCAAACTTACACCAAATCATCAAACTAGGGAAGATATATTGCTACAAGTCTAGAACAAATTTATTTCAATTTTATTATGTAAAATAGACATTAATTTGCAAAACACATTTAATATAGTTTGGATGGTTTTATGATCATCACTTCTCCTGTAGTTTGATATCTTATAAGACAGACTCCGCTGATCTCGTTCAAACAATCAAAAATGAATTTAATAAATTCCGAAGGTTTAGATTTTTTTTCCCTGTAAAAATATATGATTAAAGAAAAAAGGCTATGATATTGACGGTAAAATTATTGCCTAAAATAGTTTTTTATTTGTAGAATTTCATGCTGTCATTGATAACTATCCCACAAAATTCTAGCAAATTCTCTTTATATTGACTAGTTTTTACTATAGAGAAAATAAAGTTTGGACAATCACTTTCTTTTCTATAAATAATTATTTGAGAACACTTTCTAATGACAAAATATTAAATTAAGATATATAATTAAAATAAAAATTAAATTATTTAATGAAAATAACAAAAAGAGTTGTGCGTTTCATAAAATAATACATTTATTATTAATAAAATTTTACAAGCATGACAATAGTCATCCTTGTGGTCAACTCTTAAAATTTCTATAAGTTAATTAATTTTGGTTGCATTTGATTAAATTGTGTAAGACCAACTATATTATTGAAAAAATTCATCTGTATCATTATTTGATTATTGGTTATCCGTGATTAAGTCCAGAATGAACTAAGTATTTGAAATAATTCATCATTTTGATGGATTGACTGTATATTGTTAAAGTGTGCAGTATGAATGTTGTTGGAAAATCCTTGGTTAGCAACATTTATGAGTATCCTTTCTTGTACTTGTACTGCATCCGTCGGTTTTAAGACAATGTCGTGAATGTTTTTTCTTTTCTTTTGCTCTAGTATTTTACTTTGGTGTAGAAAATACTTTTGTACATGACTTACCACTTGAGTTGCACTTTTTTGTTTGAATGTATTTTGAAATTTTTTTCCAATTTCCTCTTTTATATATGTCAAGTCCTTCTAAAGATCGTATATAGTGAAAAAACAAGTATGACATTAAACAAATTAAAAATTAATAAAATATTAATATAATATCATTGCAAAAATGAAAGTATAAACAAAAATATAGATATTATAAAAGCACATGTACTCTTCTATAGTCTAAGTAATGCTCTTTGCACATTGGCGTCAAGATTTTTGAGACTGACAACAATACGAGAGGAGCTTTGGCAGCGACTTGAAGAAATTTGTTGGAGAGGGAGGTTGTTTTCGGGATATGAGAGAAACATTGAAGTTGCGACAACATAGGCTGAGTTCTGAAAATAAATGACCGCAACTCATCAGTCCACAAATCTTCACTAATACGTTACCATAACTCATCAATCCACAAATTTTCACTATTCTCTGCCATTCTTTTTTCTTCTTTTTCTAATCACTATATAAAATTTGAGTTTCTTTTCTTTGTCACGCTTTCCTTCTTCAAATATTTCACATTTACATCTATGTTTATAAATAAAATAGCACGCATAATTTATAAAATAACATGCATGGTTTATAAATAAAATAACATACATTATAAAGAAAATAGATAAGATATTAGTTAATAAAATAACATATATGATTTATAAAATAACATGCATGGTTTATAGATAAAATAAAATGCATGATAAAAGAAATAGATAAGATATTTGTTAACTAGATAACTAGATAAAATATTTATTTAACAATTAGATAATAAAATTAGGTTTAGATGTATTAAGATATATAATTTTTTCAAAGAACTTGGTGAAAATATAAAATATTTTTTTATAAATTAAAAATAATTTATTTAAAATTAAAAATTAATTAAAACAAATATTATTATTTGTATAATTACTTTTTGATACTAATAAAAAATATATAAGATTTTAAAGTTACAATTTATAATTTTAAGTTTATATGTCACAGTAATAATAAATATAAATATTTGCAATGTAATATGTTAAACAAAAATTACGATAGATATTTAAAAAAAAAAATATTAGTTACTTTATATTAATATTTTGAAATTATTTCTCAATCTTTTCTCTAATAGATCGTACAAGCTGGAAGGTGACCAAGAATAAAATATTTATAATCGATCAACACTCAATTTGTAGTAAGTTATTTTTTCTCTAACATATCTTTATCTTTTAACCCTTTAACTTGTTTCACCATATTAGTTAGTTGATAAATATTATTATTTTTTAAATATTTTGGTCGATCTGGTGATGTTTAATTAAGTCTCTAAAAATATTGATGTATTTTTAATTTTTTTTTCATATAATTTCAAAATAGTCAAATTTGTGAGAGATTTAAAACTTAACTAAGTTAATTTTTATTTTTTCATTGAGAGACACATAAACAATGAGGATTCAAAATAATAATCATGAAAAATTAAATGACATATATTCAATTGAAAAATATAAAATTTTTAAATACTCAATATAATAATTTTTTTTAATAAAAACTCAATTAAAAATACAAAAATTTATAAAACTTAAAACTTAATTAAACATATATCATAAAAACACATAATCTATTTCTTTCAACAGTCATAATAAAATGAATAGAAGCGAAACACATGTACACAGTTGTTTTACTAATATTTGACTAAAGAATAATCAATAGGTTAGGAAGAAGTAAAAAAGTTTTCTTTTATCAAAAAAACATGTTAGAGAGTATATCAAAACTAATTAAGGTGAGATATTTTAACAATATTTCTTCTATAAAAATTGAGTTTTATTTACTTTTGTAACTACTAATGCGACAATAATAAGAGTGATAAATGTGTGTTGAGATGAATGGAAGTGAAAGTGAAGCATCTACGTCATAAATCATTCTGAAAATCAAGAGAGTTGAAAAAGGAATAAGATGATGGAGTTAGGAGAGAGACCAAGGAGGTGAGGACCACCCAAAGACATGATAGTAAAACATCCAAATGAAGAGTCAAAGAATTAGCAATGGATGCCTTAGGGGGGCACGTGGGTTTGCATGCTTGATGTGAACTTTGAATGGAAGACCCAGATTTAACATTTTTAGTATTGCTTTCATGTATTGGGTCCCTTCTACCTTCTTCACCATTACTCCCTTCTTAAAGGAATCATACATCACAAACAAAATATTCAACCAATCACTCTTTCTTTTCTGTGATGTGCAAAAATATGCTGAATCTTACATTATTATAAGGCAAGATTAATATCTAACTCTATAAAAATAAAAATAAAAACATTTTAGTAGGAAAAAAAAGGTCTACATATTCATCTTCACTATGTATATACTACAAAAAAAAATAATTATTTAGAAACTAATTTTTAGCTACCAAATAAAATGGTTGCTAATTGTGACAAAAATAGTTACTAAATTAAATTTTGGTTGTCAAATAACTACAAAATGTGAATTTAATGACTAATTAAGTTAAGATAATTAGTATCTAACATTAGCTACCAAAGTTTTAGTGACCTATACCATTAAATTCTAAATTGGTATCTAATTAAGTTAGAGACTAATTTAAAATCTAATGGTGTTCGTCACTAAAATCTTGATAGCTAATGTTAGATACTAATTATCTTGATTTAATTAGTCACTAAATTCAATCATTACTTCTATTTTGTAGTTATTTAGCAATCAAAATCTAATTTAGTGGTTATTTTGGTCATAATTAGCAATAATTTTATTTAGTAGCTAAAAATTAGTATTTAAATAACTTTTTTCTTGTAATGATATATATTAATACATTATAAAAACCTTTTCACACTGTTAACTATAACTTCTAAAAAAAATATTATGTATAATCGATTCATATTGAAATTGTGAAACTAAGTTCTAAATATATAACTGCATGTAATTCGAAAGGTAAATCTAAAATGAAAATAAAATCACCATAATGATTTCTTTTACAGAAATTAGTTTCCGGAAGTTGATGAATGATATACTATATATAAATAAATAAAATCTAAGAGATACTCTGTACTTTTGCCTAGGGAAAAAACCATATATATAGATTATTATATTTTATGCAAAATTGTACCATTTTCTTCTTCCAATTAGATATTCGGTTAAAGTTTTAAGTTTGGGAGAATATTTTATACTATTTTCAACATATATACATATATATA
>Ga0209700_102315_pt1 | contig 38884 bp, 31 predicted proteins | sample SiratroredBW_FD_187528 | JGI IMG/M metagenome (GOLD analysis project Ga0209700, IMG submission 187528) | Root nodule microbial communities of legume samples collected from California, USA - Siratro red BW (SPAdes) (version 2) | ecosystem: Host-associated > Plants > Roots > Nodule | place: USA...
TATATATATATATCAAGTTCGTTGAGATATTACTTTTAGGGTCAATTATAATATTTTAGATTTATCTACTTTGCATTTTGAAGTTCTGTTTTATTTTTAAAAGGTCTTTTAAAAAAAATATATATATTTAAATTATTTTTAGTCTCGATGTCTAAGTTTGTAAGATTATTAAGTGTAAACTAAGAAAGATTCCAAGATCAATTAAAATTATGATGTTTTAGATAATAATTATGGAGTACAGAAAGCAAAATACATATTTAAGCCCATTTTGCACACCTTAACTATTATATTATGAAAATGGAGTTCTCTTACACCCTATACTTTTTTTACTGTACCCCACAATTATAATTTGATGAACAAAAGTACTTTTTTAGAATCTTTGACACATTATACAAAATGTTTCCAAATGTATTAAAAAAAATTCTTGATTGCTTATTCCGAATAAGGGGTGTTCTAAAATGCATGCTCAAATAGAATAATCACTTTTCAAAATGTGACAAATATAATCTAGAATAACCATTTTGGAAAAATGATAAAAGAAACTAGAGAATATACATTTTAAAAGGGTTAAATATTTTTTTTCCAGAATATACATTTTAAAAGGGTTAAATATTTTTTTGTCCAGAATATACATTTTAAAAGGGTTAAATATTTTTTTGTCCAATTTTTTTGTCCTTGAACTTTTATGAAGAATTATGTCACGTCCCTCATTGAAAGTGTCTATTGCATCCTTACATTTTATGAAGCCATGTAAAATATCCTCGCCAACAGATTGTGTTAAAGAGTTTGCCACGTGACAAATAGAGTTTCGACATGAGCTCTAGTATAATGTCCATGTCGTGTATGGTTTCTGGGTTTTATATGAAATTACAAATTAAAGAGTAATCGTGTTTGACTGAAAATGTTTGAGGTCTTTACAGTGTAGAAACATGCTTTGCTATTGAGCGATTGTGATAGTGTCATTGTTGTTGCAATTGAAAGCAAGGTTAAGAAAACAATGCTTCATCATTGTGTGTTTTCCTTGGTTGTGCTCACTGGGAACGTGTTTCATGAAATTGTGGTAAGTAGTTTTTTTCAATTTGTTCATAGATTGGGGCTTTCAATGAGTGAGTGAAATTTAAGGTCAAATATCTTTGGTTCTTTAGGTGGAATGACATTGAATTGAAAATGTATGAATGATAATAAAGTTAATTTTTTTTTTTTGGGTTTGTTCTACTTCTTTGGATTACATTTGAATAAAAATGTAGGAAATTGAGTTCTCATTAACTATTCATAATATGGGCAAGTCTATAACATATCTAGTGTTACAAGGAAGGTGAAAAACATGTTTTTCATGGGTTGGATTCGGATAAGTGGTCATATTTTGAACCACTTGGGATAGTTCAAGAGTTCTAGTATGATTTCGAGTTGAAATTGTGGTGGAAACGTAAGAAAGGAAGGATCGAAAGAGATTTGAAACAATTATATGTGGATAGAGATGTTATAGAAATGACTAGCATGCAAAAAATATAAAGGAGGAAGTAGAAATTTATGTTGAACACATTCTTGTTAGTTTGGGGTGGTTAGCTTGGAATGTAGAGAAAAGAGTGTTGATATGAATGTTTGTGAAGGTGGTTAGTTTCGAATGGAGGATTTTAATAAAGATGATGGATTTATTAAAGATATGGAATTTGATGACAATGAAGAAGATAGACACGAGGATGAAGATGATGGATTTGGAATAGAAGGTAGTGCATATATAAATGTGCATGATGACATCAAAAGATAGAAAACATTGATTAAGAGGGTCAAGAAAGCATTGAATAAATAAAGATTATACTAGTAAAGAGTTAGTACTGCAAAATATTGTGTATGTGGTAACTTTTTTTTTGTATGCAAAGTCTCTTATAAATGTCACTATATACGCGTCTGGCTGTTCCGCATACCACCATAGATATGGACGCCACAAAATATAATAAGTATTTTTTGCGAATTGCTACAACACCCACCATATAACAACTTGTATAAAGCGACATTTTTTTGCATGTAAATAATGTTAGTTGAAATTGTCAGAATTGTTTTAATTGATAAATTGTGTTGAGCGCAAATAATTAAATAAATGAACTATATCCAACGTTTTATAATTATCCAACATTTCATAATTAGTAATAATATTTAATATATTAAACCTGCTTTCATAATTACTATTAAGATCTTTAAATCAAGATAATTATAAATGACACAAACTTTATAATAAAAAATAATAATACTATTACATTTATATACCATGGTTCATAATACATTGTTCCAAAACATACTGAATTGTATGTGATAAGTAAAATGTCAAGCAAATGAAATACTACAAGACTAATACAAGACAACTACTGACTATTACAAATGAACTACTATATGACTATATAAAAAAACAACAATATATTTATTCTGTCTTGTTACCTTCATTTGATCATGTAGTCTGATTTGTTAATGGAACATCACTTTCAACATATGATATCTGAAATAAAGAAAACAAATTTCTAAGTTATTAGAAAAAAAAATGAAAAAATGTATGCAACATCTAGGCAGTTAACTGACTTGGAGGATGATGAAACATATTTTCCAACATGCAACAACTATTACATAATCAACATGTTTCAGCATGTATAGATATGATAAATACTACATGTTCCAGCATGTATAAACATGATAAATACTACATCAGTGGATTAAACTATTATACCATGGAATTTAGAAGCTTACGAATATCATTAAAGGATCCTCCAACATATCTGCTTCCAATTAAAATGTTTTTTGACACCATGGAATTTATAAGCTTACGGATAACATAAAGCCTTCAGATTGAACCAAAACGAGCAAACTTATCTCACTGATTTTCTATAGAGCAAACTTTTGGAATTCCAACCACAAACCAGAAACGAAAAGAAAAAAGAAAAGACTGGTAGCACAAAAGTAACAAAGTTACAATGGATATGAAATAGAAGCGACTATAGCAAATTAGGTTTTCATAATAGGCAAATGAAGTAGTAATAGACACAATAGTGATAAATTTCCCAAATTAGTGTAATTTTTTTTTTAATTCCTAAAATGGTGTATCTTTTATTTTATTTCCGGATATGGGTAAATTGTGCAGAGATTGCACGATATCATTGTGAATAAATCGTTCTATTATTGCACAATTTAATTTAAGATATATAAAATTTTGAGAAGATAACACAATTTAGTTAAAGGAATGAAATTGTGGAATAAATGTACGATTTTAATTAACTAACTAATTGATTAATTGAAATCGGTAGGCTACTGCAAGCATTTAGGGTGATTAATTCTCCCACCTTTCCTCCTATTTTTTGGATGTTGTATTGGGTTGTGCATATAAAATTAAATTAGAATTAATGCATAGTGATAAAACCGTTTTAAAAATTTTGATGAAAATGAAAATGTAGTCATTGAAGTTAATTAATTGTCATTTAAGTAATTAAAATAAAAGTGAAATTAATTTGAATGGAAGAATATGAAGATTGTTTATGTACTTTAAGGTAATCTATACATAGTCTACTTTAAAAAAAAATAGGTTGTCATTATATCATTCATGTTTACTATTTAAAAAAAAAATTACGGCAATGGTTATTTTTATAAAAAAAATAAAAATCAGACTGGAAATAGTTTTAAGAAGAAAAAAAATTTAAATAAGTTTGGGAATGTTTATAAAAGAAAAGAAAAAAGCGGAAGTACTTTGAGAATTTTTATAAAATTACAATAATGGTTATTTTTATAAAAGAAAAAAAAAGCATGAGTAGTTTTAAAAAAGAAAAAATATAAATAAGTTTCAGAATTTTTATAAAATAAAAAAAAGAGTCCAAGTAAGTACTTTTAAGAAGGAAAAAAATGTAAATAAATTTTAAAAAATAATCAATTCAAATAATTTAAATTTTCTCTATATATAAACCATTCAAATTAAACGGATAACTTTTCTTCATATTCTTCCATTCAAATTAGTTTCACATTTATTTTAATTACTTAAATGACAATTAATTAATTTCAATGACTACATTTTCATTTTCATCAAAATTTCCAAAAATGGTTTTATCACTATGCATTAATTCTAATTTAATTTTATATGCACAACCCAATACAATATCAAAAAATAGAAGAGAAAAGGTGGGAGAATTAATTACCCTTTGCAGTAGCCTACCCATTTCAATTAATCAATTAATTAGTTAATTAAAATTGTACATTTATTCTACAATTTCATTACTTTAACTAAATTGTGTTATCTTCTCACGGTTTCATATATCTTGAATTAAATTGTGCAATAACAGAACGATCTATTCACATTGATATCGTGCAATCTCTGCACGATTTACCCATATCCAGAAATAAAATAAAAAATACACTATTTTGGAAATTTCAAAAAAAAATTACACTAGTTTGAGAAATTTGGCCACAATAGTCATAGTAAGTTTGTCCTTTATAATGTACTATCAGTGAAAAGGAAAATATTTAGATTTTAGCAAAGTGATAGATCCAATGAATAACTGAAAATGGAATTACAGGTAGTTTTTCGAATGACACACTTACCGTATTTACTTTTAGAATAACCTTGCCTAATAATACCAGTTTTAGTTAACAATTAAGAATTACAAACAAACATTTGATGAAATGTCAATACAAAAATAGTATCATGCACAGAATTACAACAAAGAAACTCATATTTTCTAACTGGAGAGATATTTGTATCACTTGCGGATTAATTTCAACAAGACGAAAACTACCATAAGCTCCAACAATGCACAATACCAGTGGATCATTCTCATCAATTCACAGAGACAACCAATCAAGTTCTAATATAAGCGTTTTGGCAAATTTGGGTTGCAAAAGTGAATTGGCTAAGGGGTTTGGCGAATCCTGCCAAAAAGCATATTCAAATTTATGATCAAACAATTACAATGTGTGTTCTAAGCATTTTAGAAAGGGAAAAATTATTTCCAACCTTTACTTTTTCTACCCCGAACAGTTAAAGAAAATTCGTGAAAAATGAAAATGGGCAAGATTATTTATTAATATAATAAGATTTAAATGTTTTTGTCCATGATAAATTATTAAATTTTGTTTTTGGATCCTTAATAAAATTTTCATTTTATTTTTTCTATCATAAGCAGATTAGATACAACTCTAAATGAAATAGAGTAATTTAGAGTTAAAGTTAGATTAAAATTAAAGTTACGAAAATGCTTATAGCATAAGATGTACATATATTTATGCCTAGTATGACATGAAAGAAAAATCAAATTGCACCCATGATCCATAAAAACAAAAATCAAGTGAACTCACATGTTCCGAAATTAAATACAAAAGAAATATTATCATGAAACAGAACAATAATACTCCTCCGGCTTTGGTCCCCCGGAAGAAAAGGTGAAAATTTGATATGCCGGATTCCTTCTCTGAGTGTTGAATTAAGAAGAAGTCACCACGTCTCACCATCTTATGCTCGTTGTTCTGCCTCCCATGACCTAAAAAACTAAATTAATTAAAATTATGATTCAAGTTATAACTAAATTGGATTAGACAGATATAGAGAGAATGAATTTTGAAGTAATGTTGCATACCACATGAGGCAATCGGTAGGCCATTGCTGTTATCAATCCCTTTGATGATACAAATGAAGAAGGCCATTTTGGTATGTGAACAAATTAACTTAGAGAACGCAATCATAAATGAAGTATTGCATATTTATCAATATCTGAAATATGTCATCACATGTTTAAGTTCTTGCGATGATATCGAGGGTTAAGAAAGGTTAGACAAGGATATGATAACTATGAACAAAAAATGAACAAAGAATATAATAATATCGAATAAGGTTATTCTTGAATGTTCTATTTTTGTTTACAATAGCTCACTTAATATAAAATTTTAGAGAACTAAATATAGAAATTATTCTAAATAAATACATTTGATATTCTACTGATATTCCCTGATACTCCCTTGATTATCTCTTATATTCTTACAGATATTCTCTGATATTCCCTTGATTATCTTTGATATTCTACTAATTTATTCTACTAATTTGTTTATCTGATAATAATATTCTAACACTCCCCATCAAGGTGAGCAGTGGGATCACCAATGCTTAGCTTGCTGAGGACACAGGTAAATGCTTTACTTGTAACAACTTTGGGGAAAATGTCTGTTAACTGGTCTTCTACCTTACAAATGGAAGCTCAATACTGCTATCCTCAATCTTCTACTTGATGAAGTGTCTGTCCACTTCAACGTGTTTGGTTCTGTCATGTTGTACAGGATTGTCTGAGATACTGATTGCTGCCTTGTTATTACACTTTAACTGACTTGGTAGTTGCAGTGGAAAACCAATCTTGGTTATCAACTTTTTTATCCATAAGACTTCAGTTATACCTTTGGCAATTCCCTGAAATTCAGCCTCAGCACTTGAAAGAGAAACCAATTTCTGCTTCTTACTCCTCCATGTCACCAAGTTACCTCCCACAAGAGTAAAATAGCTCGATTAGATCTTCTATCATTTGGATTACCAACCCAATCAGCATCAGTATAAGCTTCAACGTTTAAGTGTACATGCTTTTGGAACATGATTCCACTTCCTGGTGTCCCCTTCAAGTATCGGACAATCCTTATGTCAGCTTCCATATGACAATCTTGAGGTTGATGCATAAATTAGCTTATAACCCCTACTGCATATGCTATATCTGGTCGAGTGTGTGACAGATAAATCAATTTCCCAACTAACCGTTGGTACCTCTCTTTATCTATCAGATTAGCTCCTTCCTCAAACTTTAAACCATGGTTAACTTGCATAGGAGTATCTGGTAGTTTACAATCAACCATTCCTGTTTCTGCAAGCAAATTCATGATGTACTTTCTTTGGGAAATAAAAATCCCTTTGTTAGAGCAAAGAACTTTTATTCCCAAGAAGTACTTTAGTCCACCTAAGTCCTTCATTTCAAATTCTCTGAACAAGTTATTCTTTAGTTATGCTATTTCTTCTATATCACTTCCGGTTATGATCATGTCATCCACATATATTATTAGGCATGTGATCAAATCTCCTTTTCTTTTCAAGAAAAAAGTATGGCCAGAGTTGCTTTGTTTGTACCCATACCTTTTCATGGCCACTGTAAACCTTTCGAACCAGGCACGTGGAGCCTGCTTAAGCCTATAAAGTGCCTTTTTTAATTTGTAGACTTCATTTCTTTGGAAGTCTTCAGAGAACCCTGGAGGAGCTTCCATGTACACTTCTTCTTTCAAATCCCCATGCTAGAAAAGCATTATTAACATCAAATTGATGGAGTGGCCAATTTTTGTTTGCTGCTATTGAAAATAGTACTCTAATGGTGTCATTTTTTGCAACAGGTGAGAAAGTCTCTGAGTAGTCAATGTCATAAGTCTGTGTATAGCCTTTTGCCACCAGTCTTGCCTTATATCGCTCAATGGTGCCATTTGCTTTGTGTTTAATGGTAAAAACCCATCGACACCCTACTGGTTTCTTTCCTGTTGGTAAGATGTACTTCTCCCAAGTTTCATTCTTTCGTAGAGCTCTCATCTCTATTTTCATAGCTTCTCCCCATTCGCCCTTCTTACTGGCTTTGTGAACTATTTTAGGAATGTCTTCAGCTAGAAGGGAGGTAAGAAAAGCTCTTACAATGTTTGTCACTCCTTCTCTAGCATTCTTCATAGGATACCTGGAATTTCAGGGAACATGATCTGGAGAATAACAGTCAGGTGGTACCCCTCTGTTTCTTCTTGGCAGAAGTGTGAAAGGCTCTGACTCTGGTTTTGGTGCTAACCTGTCAATGTTAGTGACTTTATTCATAACAGGTGACAACTCAGTAGAGTGGAGATCACTTACCTCTTGTTAGACATTCTCAGAAGGATCCTCATTGGTTGTGTTGGTCCCTCCTATGTTGACAGAGACATGCTCGTTGGCTCTATCTACTTGCTCTTTTGGAACAGTTTCTAGGCAACTACGGCTACTTAACCAACTTGGTGGTTCACTACTTTTCTCCCCCTGAACACCAAGTTGGCTACTGAAGAAATATTCTGATTCTAAAAAATCACAATCCATAGTCACATGTACTCGGTGAGTGATTGGGTTATAACATCGATACCCCTTTTGATGTGTAGCATATCCAACAAAGACACATTTCTCAGCACATGGATTAAATTTGGTTCTATTTGCTTTGGGAATATGAACGAACACAGAGCACCCAAAAACTCGTGGTGGTAACATTTGGACAGAAGGGAGATCAGTCTGAGTAGCTAGGATCTATAGGGGTGTTTTGTGGTTAAGGATCTTGAAGGGTAGCCTATTCAAAAGATAGGCCGAGCTAGCGACAGCTTCGGGCCAAAAACGTGTAAGAACCTGTGCATCAAAAATCATGGCTCAAGTCATCTCTAGTAGCTTACGATTTTCTGTTCTGTTACACCATTCTATTGGCGTGTGTTTGGACAGGAAGTTTGATAGATTAAGCCATTTTCTCTGAAAAATTCATGCATTGATTTGTTAACAAATTCTCCACCATTATCTGATCTAACTACTTGGTTTTTCTTGTCAAACTGAGTGTGAATTATTTGATAGAATGCATAGAACATATCGGGTACTTCAGATTTGTGTTTTAGAAAATATACCAATGTCATGCGAGAGAAATTGTCCACAAATAATATGAAATATTGAAACTAATTATTGTGGGAATTAGGAGTTGGGCCCCACACATCAGAGTGTACTAATGAAAAAGCAGAATTGACTCTATTGTTTTAAGATAAAAAGTAACTCTATGATTCTTTGCCCGTATACAAGTTTCACATTTGATGGGCTTAATGTTACTAGTAAATAAACTAGGAAATAAAATCTTAAGGTACCCAAATGAAGGATGTCGGCATGTCCCTTGTGAACAACCTCATCAACGTAGTAAAGACGTTCACGTTCAATACCATGCCCAATGATCTCTTTCGTAAGAATGTCCTGTAAAATGCAAAATTTAGAAAACATGAGAACCACACAATTAAGCTCCTTTGTAACTTGGCTTCCAGAAGTAATTTTGATGATAATATAGGAACATAGAGACAATTTTTTAATTTTAATTTTTCTAAAAAAAACAATTGAGTCCCCTCTTGGACCGCAACTAATTCTCCATTGGCTGTTTCAATATTGTTTTAATAGGTGTAGAGAGACTGTCAAAATTTTGAGGGTCATGGATCATGGTGTCAGTTGCCCCACAATCAAAAATCCACAAATTAGATTTTCTTGGGCTAATATCCTCTTCTCTCTCCCCCCTACTTGAGTGACTGCGGTGGTGGCAGCCTTGTGATTTTTTGGTTTGGATCTTCCCACAATTCGGGATAACCCACGATTTTGAAGCAAGTCTCCTTGGTGTGTTTCTTCATTCTGCAATGAGTACAGTGGAGGTAGCTTTTGTCTTCCTTGTGTCATTGTGATGGATGTCGTCCGACGGTTTCTGAGCGACTCCATCCCTGTCCCTTGTCAAGATTGGCTTGTGTTTGCTCAATTCCTAGGCCATTATGAAGCATATTTGCAATTTGCAAAATTTGCTCATCAGTAATGATTAAGGAGTTATTCTGGTTTTGATTCATGTTGTTGCCAATTTCATCATTTGAAAATGACATTTTTTGGTTTTTTTTTCGGCTATGAGGGATAATGGAACAATGATGTTGGTTTCTGAGTTTCCAGGATCTACACCGCTCTGATACCATCTTGCGATGGCATTGAGGGTTAGGAAAGGTTAGACAAGCATATGATAACTATGAACAAAAAATGAACAAAGAATATGATAACATGGAATAAGGTTATTCTTAAATATTCTATTTTTTGTTTACAATAGCTCACTTAATATAAAATTTTAGGAAACTAAATATAGAAATTATTCTAAATAAATACATTTGATATTCTTTGATATTCTACTGATATTCTCTTATACTTCCTTAATTATCTCTGATATTCTCTTATATTCCCTTGATTATTTATGATATTCTACTGATTTGTTTATCTGATAATAATATTCTAACATAAGTCTTGCAGAGGGGGTTTTGCAGTAATGGAAGGTTGAAACAAGGTTAAATAAATGTACAAATATATGCCATGTCATTTGCTCATCCACCACACCTCTAAACCAAGGGATATTCTGATTATTCTCCTTAATTCCAACCCATCATGCCACTGTCTCTTGCTCCTTATTGTTGTTGTTACTCTTGTGGCAAGAATCCACCCACCATGTCTTTAGAACTTTCTTTTCTCTCCTCTTCCTCCACCACACTCTTCCGCATTGTATGTTCACCTTCTTTTTTCACTTTATTCTTCCCTGTTGCCATTATATCTTCAACATTGGGAGGATGGTTCATAGGCATAACAGCACTATTCACAGTCACACATTTCTGCCTTTTCATATGGTAGAGAAATAAATAGTATCTAATTAATAAGCTTTTAATTAGTTCATTAATTTACCATTTCATGAGTTAATCAATTATCAAACCTTACCTTGTTAGTATTAGGAACTACCAATATAAGCGTGAAAAGCCTTCAACTTCTTTCTCCCATTCCCTCATAAATAATGTTCTTAGATAAAGCAAAACCATCAAGGTAATTTGAATCATAGTGTCCTCATAAAGCCTCATCTAACCTTAACTTCTATAATCTAAAGAAAACACATGGGTCAAAAAATGTTTCAAAAAAGAAAAAAGAAATGGAAACCTACATTGACCACAAGAAACCTAACAATCAGTGAATGAAGCTTACCTATTGTCATTAGTGGAACTGTGACGACTGATGACTGAGAGTCAGAGTGAGAATTCGCCGTGACCGTGAGGGTCTCAAAAGAGTAGTTTGTCGGAACTGAGGTTTAAAGAGAAGAATTTTTGGGACTAGATCAAAGGGCGCTTTAAAGGTTTAAGGTTTCAATGTATAGTTTTGAGGGACTGAAAAATGCTTTTGGTACTTGTGTTTACAATTCACGAAAAGAGATAGAGGAATGAAAATTGTTCTAGAAAAAAATAGGTATCCTTATCAAGTGACACTTGTAAATGTCATTTTGAATATGAAAAGTGACAATCATTAAAGTGTTGTATTATACAACTAATTATGACCTTTGAATAACCGCCATACTAAAATCGCCACCATATACATGATATTTTTGTAGTGTAGGTAGGAATGTGGATGTCAATAGTGATTGTGTGTAGACATTTTCCAAGTTTAGATTTAAAGATATGTATGAGAACTTTAAATTCAAGTTGGGTGTAATTTTGTTCGTTGAAAGACTTCTAACAAGCAATTATGGAGCATTTTATGTTGAATGGGAGAAGTTGAATTTTTAAAAAATGACATTGTTGTAGGAAAAGGTGTGTGTTTGTTATGTTGGTTAGTAAGGTCAGTGAGAATCATACTTTTAGAGTGAACACACTTGTTGATACTCATAAATGTGGGAGAGTATTTGTGAATAGAAATGCAAATCAAGAGTGAGTGCCAAAAGTAGTCTTGGAAAAATTTAGGACTCTAGAAAGCATGACAACTAATGAAATTATTGATGATGTTAAAAGATCATACAGTATTGGAATCAGTACATAGAGGGCTTTGAAAGAAAAACATAAGGCATTGGAGGTACTTAAGGGAAAAGGACAACAACAATATCTATTACTATTTGATTATATGGTTGAACTAAGAAGGGTATGTTAAGGAACTACTTGTAAGATTGTACTTAACCAACCTAATCAAAATTTACAACCAAGGTTTGAAAGTTTTCATATGTGTTTGGATGGTTGCAAGAAAGGGTTTTTAGCTAGTTATAGACCTTTTATTATGTGGTTAATTTTAATTCCACGAGTATGTTGGTGCAAGCATACTTTCAGTTGCTACCCTAAGTGTGATGTTCTTATAAACAATCTCTCATAATCGTTTGACACTACAATATAAATAGCAAGAGATAAACTTATAATCATAATGATGGACTAGGTTTGGACATATTTAATGAGTAGGTTTGCAACATTAAGCAAAAAATTTTGTAAATATATTTGTAATGTTGTGTCAAAGCCAAGGAAAAGGCTAGAGAGGGAGATTTAGAAAAGTAGAAATTGCATAGTTAAACCGTTTGGACAAGACAAGTTGGAGTTACTTAATGTTTTACCTTGGAAAAATTTATAACAGACCTTAAACACCACACTTATACATGTTAATTTTGGGAGTTAGTGGGTAAACCTTTTAGACATGTTGTTACAATTATTATAAGTTAGAACAACTTTAAGATGATGTATATAGATACTATTAGAGAGATGCATATGAAGCTTGTTACAACCAATAAATTCCTACCATAAATGGTCAACAATTGTGGCCAAGAACAAATTCACAAGAAATTCTACCTCCATTATACAAGACACCTCCAGGAAGGCCCAAAAATTAAGAAGGAGGAAAGTTGATGAATATGTAAGTAGTTCAAAACTTACCAAAAAAATGTTAGGGTGAATTATAGTACATGTTAGCAGTTTGGTCATAATAGTAAAGGTTACAAAAATATGCTTGGAAATGGGACCAAAAAGACTACACAGGTAATGACTCCCTTACTGGATACAATACTGTCAATTTTTTTTATCAATATCATGTGCTAATTTCTGCTATATATGAGGGGAAAATGAAGACACCTAAAAATACAACTAAAATCACAAGTAACAGTAAAGGTTCTACATCTAGAATGATAGAGTAAATCACATCCACATATGCTTAAGCAACACGAAAGAGGAAGACTAGATCTATTAAGATTGATATGGAGTCACCTATTGTAGGCTCTCAAGGAAGTTTAACCAGGGTTTTCAATAAAACATGTGAAAGTGTATTATGAGTTGTAATATTTGGTTCCATTCATGGGCCTAAGTTGACACTTCTAAACTTTTTAGTTTGGTAGCTAGCTAGTGAATGCAACATCCCTATTAATTTGAAATGTGTTCATTACAACTAATCTCTTATATCATTTCAATTTTACTTATTCAAATGTGTTTCCTAATACAATCACAATTAACATTGATTTCATTAAATGAGGAACACAAATACTTCTATTTAATACAATTTCATTTATCAAAACCATTTCAACACGACGTTCTTGCACTTAAAAGAGGATAACACTACATGTCACATTTGCTCTTTCGCAAAAATATGAAACAAAACATAACTGTAAATGTCCAAGATACAACCAAAAAACACATAAGTAATTTTGCCAATTTTCTCTCTACTACTAATTTTTGCTTCAACTTAGAATTCTTCATAAGAAATTACTTTATCATTTGTTCACTAAGAGAATAATGTTCTTCTTCTTGTTATCCTACTTGTGGATTTGGTTTAATTTCAGCTTCCACTTTCATCAGCCCATTGAAAGTAGTTACAATGGGAATGAGTCTACAACCAAAACAACCACTAGTGCAAAATAGGGATTCTACAACATGATACTACATCAGTTTAACAGGAATTGTTATAAAGAAAAACGCAATGACATTTTTATTAATTATTTGAAGATATATTGCATCGGTTAAAATATAACCGATGTAAAAAGTGCTATACAACATTATTTGTAGCCAACAATTGGTGTAGTAAGTGGTTTAGGAAGGATCCTTCGAAAAAAAATGAATAATTGTTAGGTGCGCCACTATTACACCGATTTTTACAACAACCAATGTAATATGTGGTATAAATAAAAGAAAATTAGAAAAATGTTCAACAGGCTATTTATTACATTGGTTATTTGGTCAACCAATGTAATATAGTAGGTTTAGGGTCAATTACATCGATTATTTGGGAAACCGATGTAATATAGATAAGGCTCCAATATCAAATATTGGGTTTCAACCTAACGGTGTTTTTATTCTTCTTTTTCATGCTTTGTTCTTCATCACCAATGTCCTCACCAGGTGACATCCTTGTTGCCGCTTGTCTGATAGCGTTCCACAACATCGCCATCTACAACATTTTTTTTGTAAGTTCTATCTTCTCCATCTTCGCATCATTGTCACCATTGAAGCTGAAGGTCTCCTTCCACATCAATGAGTTTTCCTGACTTGCATCTTTCCATCGTACACCGTCATGAGCTATGAATATTGGTATATCGGTATAAACACTTTTTATGTCGGTTGTGTTTATAACTGATGCAATATTCGTATATTTTACATCGGTTGAATAACTGATGTAAAAAGTCATGGACTTTATACATCCCCGATATTAACATTGGTTGAGGAATTGATATAAAAAGTCTCATACAACCGATGTAATATGTGTTTTTTATACTAATAAATTAAGTAAAGGGTACAAATCACACACATCCACATGGACGTCATATTAGATATTAGAGTTTATGTTGGAACTTCGTTTACCACATAACAAACTCATTGACAGTATCTATTAGTGAGAATATTTTACATGACTTCATAAAATGTAAAGACCACACTTTCAATAAAAAAAAAACACAAATTCTTCATAAAAGTTAAGAGACGAAAAATATAATTAATTCTATTTCAAAATTAAGTAATATAAGTATTATTTACCTAATTTCAAATAAGAAATTCTAGAAACAAGTATATTTCCTGATGTCATGTTTGTTATATTGGGCATGTAAGAGAAAAGAAGAGTAAAATTTCAAATAACAAATAATATAAGTGAGTGAAAAGTATTCTCAATATGTAATTTAAAATAATATGTAATATATTTTAGATTAAACATTTTAGAATAAAATTCAATATTTTTTGAAATGACTAATCCAAAATAATAGGAGAAGATTATGAAATTATTTAAAAGAAATCATTTCTTAAAAATGTAATATGGAAAAATATAATTAAAATGTGTACACTATAAAGAAAAACTAGTTTTAGTAACATAAATGTTCATCACTATAAATTATAAATATGTTATTACTAATATCTTGTGACAATAATTAAATTTTCTTCAGTACTTTTTTATTATTATACTTGTGACAATAACTTTAGATGTTACTAAATTAAGTTTTGTTGTGACAAATAAAATTATCACTAATAATTCTATATAATAGTGACAAAAATAAAATATTATAAATATAAAAGACAATTTTGACAATAATAAAATATCATAAATATATAAAACAATAATGATAAATTAGTTATTATTATTATTAATAATAATTTATTATAATTGGTAGTATTTTATTATCAAAATTTATATGATAATTAACTATTAATTGTTTCTAATTATTAATATTTTATCATTGTTATTTAAAATGATGATAGTTTGTAATAAATATCATATCATAATTAATAATTAAAAAGCAAATCATATTAAAAAAATTCAAAATACATATTAATTAAAATAAATAAACATAAAATATAAATATAAAATATTCATTGCATTTAAAAATACAAAAAATAAAGTATACAACAAGAACTTGAAATATAAATATATCAAATCAAACTTAATTCATCTATATTTTTTGGATGACAAAAAATAAAATGAATTAACTCACATTTTAGGGATATCTCAATCCTTATACATAAAGAACAAATAAAAGTTCACCATTGAAGGAAACAACAACCACATAAAAGGATGAGATGCAAAACAGTCTCATAACCACAAATGTGTCCCACACCTATAATAGAGCTACAACAACAACCTGCCTCCATCACAATACAAAATGACACTGTAGAAGGCTAATATGTACTAAACCTTCAGATAGAAATTGACCTTAGAACTACTCTTACTCTTAAGAGCAATAAACATTGTCACCAATGAAGCAACTATACAGTGTTGAGTCTTGACAGTAGCGTCCTAACTCATGGTTTGGTTGTTGTTAATCTTTGCGTCGTACTCCAAAGAGCAACTTTTACCATAATTACCTTGGTCAAATAGTTGGATGTTCCATATTATCTTCAAGGATTTTGATCCTGAAAAATAAATAAAATACTAATATGAATAAAAAATTAATAATATTTTAAAAACGTAAAGATATAGGACTATTAATAAAAAACTTTAAATAATAATAAAACTTACATATATGAGGAGCAAGTACAAGTATGATATAAAACTAACAAATAATTAAATCATGTTTCGTAATCTAAATTAGATTATGTATATTACTAATTGAATTAAACTAAACACAAACATTTCATATGTTAAGAGCCTCATTCTATACCTTCTTTTTGTTGAATCTTTCATCTTCTTCACTATATTATTGAAACTCTTCTACTTCTTTGGGCCTATACTCTTCGACATGTTCTTCATCTCTTTTCTCTTCCTTCTTGTTTTTGGTATTTTGAATTGGAACTTTACATGGATAAGCCGTATGTGATAATCCCAAAGCCTCTAATCTTGCTTTGTAATCTTTGTTCTTCATAGTTAGACATGTTTTGCACTTAGAAAAACAATTAGATATTTTCTATCAATCTTTTCACCTACATTTGGGACAAAAAGATAACAAATAAATAATCAAAATTTGTTACAAATGGTCAAATAAAAATGAATATCAATGCTTAAAGAAACCATCCTTATCCAAATATTTGGAAACAGGAATAAAACATTTTATAATTATTCATCAAGACAGAAAACAAAAAAAAAAAAAAACATTTTAATGATAGACACTGTTAGCTTCTAGAGGACAGAGATGCAAGACTTCCATTTATATCTTAATCAAGACACAATTCTTGTGACATGTCAATTGGTTAAGCTTCAAACACAAGCACCTTGATACTTTTATGTAATTAACCAACAAGAACAATAATAATAATAATAGTAGGAACAACTGCCTCCAGAAGGGAGGGTTGAATGGAGCCAAAACTGAATTTGCTATTAAAAAAAATCACCAAGCAAGATCATTCAAGGCAAGAATATATAAGCACAGATGAAGTAGTTTTATACTAGTTCACCCTAATCTCTTGGGCTATGTCCAGTTCTCTCTAGTAAATAGTTAATAGTTACAACGAGTACATACACCTCTCCAAGTTACAACGAGTACACAAATCTCTCCAGGTTATACCAGTCTCAATCTTCTCTAAGATCAAGACCACTCAAGATTTAAAGAAGCACTCTCAAAAGAGATAACAATGAAACTCACAAGGGTTTACTTCATAATGGTGAAGAATTACACAATGGTTTCGCAAAATCCAAAACTCTATATGCTCTCAACAACATATTTATAATAGACACTCAATAGATACTCTATTTCTTCAATGTATTGTCTGATGTATTTCTCTATTTGTTTCTTGTCTATTCCTTCTTGTTCTTCAACTTGAAATTGCTCCTCTATATCTAGGCTTTTAGAAACTAGCCGTTGGGATGCTCGAACAAAACAATCTTAATTTTCTGATCTACTGGAGCTCAAACTAGAAACATTTATCTAATTTTGATTCTGCATTAAACTTGATTAATTTTGTATCGGAAATAATTTAAATAGCTCAAGATATCTCTGATTTGAAACAATTAATCACGTTTAAATATTTCATAATAATTTGAATAATTTCCATTATGAACTAAATTTAAATGTTAGAGCACAACAAGTTATAAAATCTAATTTTGATATTTATGTGAAAGACACTTTAATTTGTTTTTCAGATTTAAAAGCAATCTTAAAATATCTTTTTCTTCTTTTAATTTTAAACAAAATTAATATAATAAAATCATAGTAAATAAATACTTATCTGGATATGCAGTTTTTTACATACTCATCATGCTTAGAGATATGTGAATATTACTATAACAGACATGTAAGATCATAAAATACAAACACATATTGAAGTATTGTTATCATCAAAACTTTATTAGATGATTAAACCATCTAAAGGGACTTTGGACCGTCTAATAATTTAACAATAATAATTATAGTAAAAAAGAAAAGGAGTTTACATATCAAATGAACTCTGCTTTTGAGGAAGTGAGTTCTTTTGAAACAAATCATAAGCATACATAACAACTTTGTCCAATCTATCATGATATATTATCTTAAGTTTGTATAATGATAAATTATTCTAGTTTTAGGATTTGTGATCCACCCAACAGCCGAAAAGATTCACTTTTCATGCAACGACAGAACATGTACAAATTAAACTACTAAAAATAGTCACACTTTGCGAACAATGTCCTTAAATATTATGCATTAAATTGTTAATGTGAATTTCGAGTAGATTAACTATTCTTTTTCAAAAATCAAAGCATTGCTATAATAATGAATTCATCTCAATTCCAGGAAGAAAATAAACCACTTAAAATTCGGGAAATAAATAATATAATTATTGTATCCGTCTTAAACGAACCCGACAATCATTGCGTAAATGTTATTGTTTTCTATTTTGTACACTGTTCCATTTGTTTTTATTTACCCTATACTTGATCAAAACAAACTAGCATATTAGCTTGAAGTCAACATAAACAATAGTGAAATAGTTTAAACACATATTTAGATCAACATCAGACTGAGTTAAATGCAAGCTTTTGTAATTTATTGAAAGAATAGTAACCTTATTCCCTTGCTGCTGGTTGTACCATTGAGAAGACGAGCAATCACAACAATATCACATATATGAAAAAACAAGATAATGCTACTGGTTCAGTTCAGTATTATTTAAATATAGTGTGTTTCAAAACCTTAAAACATAGAACCACCCTTATCGAATTCCTGATCTAATGAAAACCACCTAGTATCTAGACAAAAATAAATCCATTTGTTTGTGAAATATGATCTGTCACAACGCGATGAAGCTGTTCAACAAAGACACTGATTCACGGATAGGAATGAGAAATGTGAAATCCTTCGTAGTCACTACTTCACTTCTTCGTTTAGTGTAGGATATGCATTGATTGGAGATTTAGTGGCATTTACAAACGAGATTTAGTCCTTCATAGTCACATTTAGAACTTGTGTTTAGGGTTGAGTATGACTGTAGCTTCAAAATCAAGATTTGAGTTTGAGATTTGGGAACAACGTTAGAAAGGTGGCCTCGGGTATGATTGTTGGTTCAAAATCAAGAATTGGGTTTGAGATTTGGGAACAGTAAAATTGAAAGGTATATAAAAATTGAAAGCGACAAAAGTTTTATAAAGATCTCGTTAGATTGGGAGACACATAGTATGTGAAAAATTGAAAGTAGCCAAATTTTGTGACGATCACTCTTTGCACCAAGTAAATGGGAAAAAATATATTTTATATTAATTAATATATTAATATATAATTATATTTATTAATTTAATTTAATAAATTAAAAATTAAAGTATAATTATATTGATTTTTTTAAAATATAAAAAATACATAATTTGATATAATAGAAAAAGGGTAAAATTGAATAAAAATTATTCAATGAAATTATGTTAATATCATTAAAATATTAGAGTATTCACTAAAATTCCTCAAGATCAAGAAGATACATTCTTCTAATATATACTCCAATATTTATGTTGTTATAATAAATGTTAATAAATAAGGTTTGACATTTGTTCCAAGAAGTGGGAGACTAAAAAAAAACCTAGACATCTTGCCTCCCCTTAAAAAAAAGAAAGAGAGATTTATTTGTTGTAAATCATTGATTGGACAAATTCTTCCTCCACCCCCATACCCTCTTCCTGCACCCCCATACAAAATTTTAATTTCACAACTGTCCTTGTAGAAATTATCCAAATACCCTTATTTTATTAAGCAATTTTGAAGTTTCTGGTAGGGCACCTGGATGAGGCCATCCGGTTCTCATTTTTTGAAATTTGAGAACCGGACGGGGTGGCGTCCGGTTCACAAATTGTTAACCGGATGGACTGGATAGGGGGTGCCATCCGGTTTGTAAGTTGTGAACCGGAAGCCACCCCGTCCGATTGTCATAAGGTAAAAAAATTGCAAACCGGATGGGTGGTGGGTGGACCTCATCCGGTTTGTAAATTTGTGAATCGGATAAGGGTGTCATCCGGTTCACATTTTTTCAATTTTTTTTAAACTGCACTGTTACAGATTGGTTGGTGAGGAGTAAAGGAGTTGGTTAGCTGTTACCTATCACCACCCAATTAAAATTAATGTACTTGAAAGTAAAAAAAAAAATGAAGAGTCTCTTCTTTTGTTGTGTTTACTTCTCATTCCAATTTCCAACCCCAACTCCTGAAGAGTCTCTCCTCTCTCCGGCTGCATTTCACGAATTCATTGGTTTTGTAATTAAGGCAAATGAAGAGTCAAAGAAGAGTCTCCTCTACTGTATTTCAGGAAGAGTGTCTCTTTGACTCTTCATTTGCCTTAATTAAATTAATTTAGTTTTATGAAACCCAATGAACCAATGAATTCGTGGAATGCAGCAGGAGAGAGGAGAGACTCTTCATTTAAGATGGGATTGGGGTTGGAAATTGGAATGAGAAGTACATACAGCAAAAGAAGAGACTCTTCATTTCTTTTTTACTTTCAACTACATTAATTTTAATTGGGTGGTCATAGGTAATAGCTAACCAACTTCTCTTTCAACTACATTAATTTTAATTGGGTGGTGATAGGTAACAGCTAACCAACTTCTCTGCTCCTCACCAATCTATCACAGTGCAGTTTAAAAAAACTTGAAAAAATGTGAATCGGATGACACCCTTATCCGGTTCACAAATTTATAAACTGGATGAGGTCCACCCACCACCATCCGGTTTGCAATTTTTTTACCTTATGACAACCGGACGGGGTGGCATCCGGTTCACAACTTACAAACTAGATGGCACCCCCCATCCAGTCCATCCGGTTACCCCGTCCGATTCTCAAATTTCAAAAAATGAGAACCGGATGGCCTCATCCGGGTGCCCTACCAGAAACTTTAAAGTTGCTTAATAAAATAAGGGTATTTGGGTAATTTCCACAAGGGCAATTGTGGAATTAAAATTTTGTATGGAGGTGCAGGAAGAGGGTATAGGGGTGGAGGAAGAATTTGTCCGCTGATTGGTTTACCAACCAAGGAAGGACAAGGGAGCCCCACAACAAATAGATGGGTTAGGGATCTTTATCATTCCGTGCATGTTGAGAATTGGCCATTTAATCTTGTAAACTCATTGAGATCACAATTGGAAAAAGAGAGACGAATGAAGAGGAATAACCAATTGATGAAATAACATGAAACCATTCTGTTTCAATAGATGTACAAGAAACAGTTGGGGACAATGAAGTAGGTGAAGTGGTTGGATTTTGCGAGTTGTTCCAATGTTTTATTCTAAATATATTATCCACTATTAAGATATATGCCAAATATAATGATTTACAATTAATATATACATAAAAATTAATTTAGTTATAAGTGACCGAATGACAATAACAAACTTATCTTTATGAATTTTAGTAAAATGCTCGAATTCCTAGACAATTATACGATATAGTTCAACAATATCAACAATTTAACCAGGTTAGTATTATTATGTGTTTCTTTAAAATATTATTTAAATTATTACCTTTTTATTGTATATTTAAATTTTTTTAAAATTTAAATTTTCAAATTTTTATCTTAGTTAAAAATTGAATTAAAAGTTTAAATACTAGCATTATCATTGTATCTTATTTATTTAAATTTAAACATTAATAGTAGATAATATATATTTTTAATGTAAATCTAAACAAACTCAAGTAAATGATAAAAAATATTTTTTTTTGGTATATCTTATATTAAATAAATTTTTATATTTAAATATTATTGTTATGACATAAATTTATGAAATGACATATTTTGAATATACAAATTAGATTAATATCTAATTAAAGTGTATTAACTAATTATATTTAAATAACTAATACTTTATATTTTTTTAGGATTTTATAATTATTTTGTTATTTTTCTTTATACATTAACTCGTTATTTTTTATATTTTTTTTAGTATTTATATATTTGTATTTTATTAATAGTAAATATATATAGGTGACATTTAGTAAGTTTGTCAGGAAAATAAAGTGAGGAAAAATTCTATTACCTAAGAATTGGAAAAAAAAAAGTATTTTTTTGAGTTGACTTATTATCTAAAACTACGTCACAATTTAGATGTCATGCATATTGAAAAAAATGTTTGTGACAACATAATAGAAACATTGATGAATGTTGAAAAAAAGACAAAAGACAATATGAACTCCTGATTTGATCTTGTTCATATGGGTATACGTGTAAAGCTTCATGCGACCATGATTGAAGAAGGAAAATACACATCTCCATATGCATGTTATACCATGTCATATCAAGAAAAGCACGCATTTTGTGAATTTCTAGTTGATTTAAAAGTACCTGATTCATCCAATATTTCTCGATGTATAAATGTTTAAGGGAGAAAAATATACGGGATGAAATGTCATGATTGTCATGTATTTCTACATCACTTTCTCACTCTTTCAAATCATGGTGTTCTTCGAAATGAAGTTCACGAGGCTCTAATTGAACTCAGTTCTTTTTTAAGAGAGTTATACTCTAAAATATTTGAGTGTAGACACTTTACACTTGGTAGAAAAAAAAAGTATAGTTTTGACATTGTGTAAGATGGAGAAAATATTCCCTCCTTCCTTTTTTGACATAATGGTCCATTTGCCCATTCACTTGGTAGATGCGGTAAAGATTGCTGGCCAGTACAATATCATTGGATGTATCCAATTGAAAGATACCTTCATAGGCTCAAATCATATGTAGGAAATAAGGCTCGTCCAAAAGGACGTATTGCTGAAGCTTATATTGCACAAGACTGTGTGCAGTTCTGTTTGAGATATTTGGATGGAGTTGAGACAAGATTAAATAGATATCAAAGAAATTATGAAGGTGATTTACAACAATTTAATAAATCAAAGTTTAATTTTTTTTCTTTTACAAGTTGGAAAACCATATAATGCAAAAAATATATCGAGTTAAATGTAGTAAAACAAGAGCAAGCAAGAAATTATGTTTTCCAAAATTGTGATGAAGTCTTACATTTTATTGAGTAAATGATTTTCTTAAATTACACATTTATATTACTGTGGTTATATATAATTTATTATAACTATGTATTTTACGATCGGATTACACAAAAAAGAGTTGGAGAAAGCAAATTCAAAAAATATGGAACAAAGACATTAAAATGATTTTTTTCAATGGTTCAAAAGAATGTGTAAGAATTATTTAAATATGTTTGACTATCGTTAAATATGTTAAGCACGTTTATCTCATTATCTTTTCAATAGGTTGGACTTTTGAAAAGAGAAGGTGACACAAGAATAAATGAGTCATTATTCCACTTGGCTAGTGGACCAGATTCACGTGTTTTCTGATATACTAATTATTTGATAAATGGTTGGAGGTTTAATGTAAAGAATCGAGATATGTACTTGAAATCACAAAATAGTGGAGTTTTAGTTAGAGGTGATTAGTATACAAGTAATTTGGATTACTTTGGGTCTTGACAAATATTATTAGATTAAGTTACTTTGGTGGAAATAATGTTGTTTTATTTAGATGTGATTGGTAGGATGTGCATTCCAAGGGGAGAGGATACAAAGAAACAAATATGGATTTATTCTTATTAATAGTAAACGTAAATCGAGGATTAATGAGCTATATGCTTTAGCTAGTCAAGCTCAACATGTGTATTATGTTAAAGACACTAAAGACCCTAATTGGCTAGTAGTAGTGAAAGCAAAGCCTCGAGATTGATATGAGATGTCAGAGGAAGTTATAAATGAGGTGTGTCAAGAAAACAAAGACATTGGCTAAATTTCATTTACATTTATGGCGTCAGATAATGAACATGAGTTTTCATTTGATAGAAATGACTTAGCCCAGACTACAACTAATGGAAATCCAATGATGCCTATGAAAGTTATTGATGACGACGACGAAGGAAGTGATGATGCAAGTATTGATTTAAGAGATGATGAAGAAAACAATTTTATTGATGAAGATGTGAGTAACGATAATTGATTATTATTTTACATCATTTTGGTAAACAAACTTTATTATTAGTTATATTTATTTTTTTCCAATGGTCTAGATTTAAATGAATCATATCTATTTTTTTATTTCCATCCATATATATCTATATAACTATTATTTAATTTTATATTTATATATATAGAATAGTTTTGATAATTTAAATTTTATATCTTTAATTTAATAATAAATTTAAATTTGAAGCAAACATATTATTTATTAATATCATAATAATAAAAAGTATAACAGTATAAATAGATTGATAAATATATCAAAATAAGTGTTATAAATGTAAAATGGCACAATCGGAGTATAGAATTTTTTGACTAAAAGGTCATGGGTTGAAGTTTAAAGTAGGACAAATTTAGTATCTTTTTAAAAACTGCTTATTATATAATAATGATTAAAAATGTTATTACATGAAAAATAATTTTCTCATATTTTATATTAATAAATAATTATTTATGATTTGTATATTTTGTCATTTTTAATGAATCTTTTGTGATAAATTAAAAAAAAAATAATCACAACTAATATACAAAATAATGATAAATTTAATATCTTGTATTATTACAAAAATAATGGTGACTTATGAAAAGAAAATCATAAATATAAATTCAAGTGAATTTGTGATATAAATATTATTATAATTTTAAAGTGACATAGTAAGAATAAAGTTGTGTCATTAAAAGATTAAAAGTTTAAATATAAAATAAAATAGTTAATATTTTTAACAATTATTAGTAATATAAAAATAATAACAATTAATATTATATAATTATTATTAATTTATAAACATTCAACAAAAAAAATTATTAATTATATTATTGTTAAAAAGATAATTTTATTTTGTAATATTTTATATTAATGAGTAATTATTTGTGAGATCTATATTTTGTTATTTTTAATAAATTGTTTCTTGTCATAAACAATATATCAATAGTAATATATCAATAATGACAAGTTTTATATTTATCAATGTTAATTACATTATCACAAAATAAAAAAATAATGTTAACTTCTAAAAAAATCGAAAATTTAAATTTAAAATAATGTAAATTTAATATTTTTTTCTAATATAGATATATGTATTTATTATTTTTCTATTAAATATATAAATTTATGATACATTATTGTTGTTGAAAAAATTTTAACATCGTAATTAATAATTAATAGTTTATCATTAATAATAAATAACTGTTAAATATTTAGTAAATTTTATATTAATTATACTTTTATTATAAAAAACATAATTTTATTACATACTCTTTTAGTGATTATCTATTATATGTAATTTTTTAATATAAATATTATGACATTTTCTTAATTTTGTCACTATTATAAATAATATTTCTGACAAATAAAAAAATAGTCACATATAATATATAAATAGTGACTAAACTTATATTTATTATTAAAATTTTTTCACAAAAAGATATATTTTTTTTAGTGGTAATTCAAATAATATTTTCGTATTCTAGATGGGTTGAAATAAAGGGGAGTTTGAAAGAAATGGGTGCAGGAAGAAAAAGCATATGAAATGTTTAATCCTACAGCCCAGTGGTCAATCTTTTACAACCCAAACAGTTAAACTTAAAATTATGTATTTAGATTATTTCACGTTATTGAGTTATCTCATGTGCATATTAGAAACTGGAAGACTCTGTTTATCAAAATATAATTTTCACAACTTTTTTTAATGGAGGCAAGATGCTAGAAAATTCCTTTCTATGATGGCCTAAAAATAATGGGTTCTTGCCTCTGACATGCAGTTTGTTGAAATCTCTTCATACTTCTATTATTTGCAATTTAACGTCTTCAGGATCCTTTGAAAAAAATGTAATGTCTGCGTTCACTCGGTGTTGCATAATAGAATAAGTCCAACCTATAATAAAGTCTAGTCTAAGATCAATTATTGCCACGTTGCATGCTTCTTCGAAATTCTCCAAATATATTCAAAACAAGAGTTTCATCTCTCAATTTCCAACAAGAACTAGTCTTCTTCCAAGGGATCCTTCTACTTAATCATTATCCTCCTTCAAAATTCCTTTTCAAACTTGCTCATTGACCACTTCATATCTCCTGTCACACACCATGTGTATAATAATATATATGTGAAGTATCAATCAAAGGATACACATACACCTCCCACAAGCCAAAGTGCACTAAACTTTCACAAAGGTCAATATCTACATCCATCAACTTCTTGATTATCTTCAAAGTCGAAATCATGCAAAAACAACAACGACCCTCCGGTATCATCAACCCTAAGTATTGTGCTCCATACAATGTTGACCTAGCAATTGTGAGAAAGGTCTTGACATTAACTGATAGTTTTTCCGTCACCGACGTCAATGGCAAAATGGTCTTCAACCTTAGTGCCTCTCTCATGACCCTCCACGACCACCGTGTCTTGGTGGACGCCGCCGGAGAACCCATTGTCACAGTACGCCGGAAGGTTTGACCAAATAATCCATATACCCTTTTATTTGATATCTTCATTTCTTATTTATTATTATTTTGTTTATCTTTTAAATGGTAATTTGAAGAATATGAATTAACAAACTTGAATAGTTTCTGGGAGTAATTGGATATATATGCTGTTTTTCTCAAACTACAATAATCAAAACTAAAACGAAGATTCGCTCTCTGATTTTGTTTAGAAACTTGTGTTCATGCTATTCCATGGATAATTTTTTTCGACCCTTGTGTATACAAATCATCATGTTCAAATAGTTTTATGAAACGATTCGAATTTGTTTATGTAGATGATGACGACTCATGATCGGTGGCAAGTTTTTCGAGGTGAAAGCACGGAGATGAAGGATTTGATCTTCAGTGTAAAGAGATCGTCGTTTTTTCAGCTGAAGACAAAATTGGATGTGTTCTTAGCTAACAACACTAAAGAAGAAGTTTGTGACTTTAAGGTGAAAGGAAGCTGGTTCGAACGATCTTGTGTTGTTTATGCTGGTGAATCTCTCACCATTGTTGCGCAGGTGAACCTTCTGCTATTTTCCTATATATTACAAATATAAAATTTTAATGTTCGAGGTACTAATTATGTTAATCAAATAATCTAAGTATTGTAATTGCACCATAATAGTTTCTTAGTATATATTAAGTTACTTTTAGATAAGTAGATTCTAATCACTAGATGAGCTAAAATATCTGAAAATATAGCTGAACAAGTTCAAATTTGAACAAGTAAAATTATGTCTCAAATTCTAATTTGTACAGTGCAATTTTGATGTGATTGCAGATGAATAAGAAGCACACTGTTCAAAGCATTGCTTTTGGGAAAGATAATTTCATGGTTACAGTGTATCCAAACATTGACTATGCATTCATAGTGGCACTGATTCTGATTCTGGACGAAATTAATCAAGACAAGAGACAATCTTAGAATTGATTATCAATATTCAGCATTTGGGGTTCTCTAGTTTTCATCAAAATGTCCATTCAAGACAAAAATGTGACATACGAGTAGTGAACAGTCTCAATTCCTTGCCGTCCTGTATTTGTCTTTAATATATTCATATTTTTATTACTTTATTTTCTGCTGGATAAACCATAGAATTCACAAAACAAAAAGTATGTTTTATAATTATTATTAAAAAAGTTTAACTAAAAAAATATTTACTGAAAAGTTAAATTTTCCTTGTAGCACTCCAAAAAATTATTCTTTTCTCTTTCATTATTTATTGCATATGATAATTTCTTTCTAATCCTTACTATCTTAGTGTCTGAATCTTCTGCTTTGTAATCTTATTTTCATTATCTTGTTGTTAACATTAACATTATTATTATTATTACTATTATTATTATTATTATTAATATCAAGTTTTAGGTGCTTTGTATGTAATAGTTGCAATTTATATTTATTTTCTCTTTTTATTTCTCTGTTAGTTTAATGTTCGTCGTTCGTATAACTCCTTTTTCTAAGTCTTTATTTTGTAATAAAAATTTTATTTAACTTAAAAATAAATTTCAGCATTTTAATTTTATTTCCTGCGCTTAAGTGTCATTTACTATACTTTTATGACATCGCTTTAGTTTGTGTATATTTTTCTTTACAAAAAAGAAAATCCGAAAATATCTACAAATTATGCTTCTTTATATTTAATCTCCAAAACCAAGTAATTTTAAAAATAAAAACTAAAATATTTTCTTCAGAATATAATATTTTTCATTCAAATCTTTTAGTTTTTATAATTATCTTGTACTTCTATTATACACACATTGAAAATATTTAAAATTCTTAATTTAAACAAAAATAATTTTTAATCAATATTTATTTTACTAGAAGTTAGGTACTTTATGTATTACAATATTTTTTACTTTAGACAACAACAAAAGTGTACCTTAAATTCAAAAAATGATATTTACCTATTATCAATTATCAATTGATTGTCATTATTTTTACTTTTAGTACTATTATCATTATTAATAACACAGTTTGTGTTAAACGGAATCAAACCGAAGTTTTTTTAAATATATATAGAATATATCACCACTGTATCAAAGAAACGTTATATTTGATATTATGATTATTATTTTTATTATGATCAGTAATAATATTATTAATAATATTAATAATAAGGTTAATAATAATATTTATAATAATAATAATATTAATAAAAATATTGACAATAAAATTAATATGAATAATAATAATAAGTCTAAGTATTTTAAATATTTTAATTATAAAGTTAAGATAGCTTTTTATCATACTTTTTTTTTATTTGTAGGTTATTCATAATTTTAAGCTACATTAAAAAAATATAGTAAAAACTATTCACCTTCTATTATTCAAACTTTATAAATTTAGTTCATATTTTTATTATTTTAGGTCACACTTTTTTAATGTGTTTTATTCTTTTTTCTAAAAGGTTATGTCTTAAAATCGTGACTTAAAAGATTCATGAGGAAAAGGATAATATGTAATAGTTCATAATCCACATTTGTAAAAGTGTGGTCTTTTAAAAGTTATATTTATTTATGTGTAGCCAACTTAAAAAATCATGGTTTAAACCATTTTTGTTTTATAACTCATATTCTATAAATTTAGAATACATTTTTATTAATTTAGATCATACTTTTTTGTTATTTTCTTTTTTTTAAAGGTCATTTCATAAAATTGTAACTTAAATATCTACCCTTCAAAAGTAAAAGTATGATCTCTTCGACTTTTAGACTATATTTTTTTGTTTTTGATTAACTTTAATGTTGTTTAAAGTAATAAATTATTTTAAGATAGAGTTTTCACCTACATCAACATAATTTCAAAAAAGAATGAAAGGATTTGGAAATAAGAATATGAATAATAATAATAGGTCGATCCTTTTATCACAGTGTACATGAAATCTATACATAAGGAGATTACAAGAGCATATATAAGTATAAAAAAAAAGAAAAATTTAATATTTCATGAAACAAAATAATATCTTTAAAGGTGAAAACTTTTGATATAGTGATTCTTAGTTGTGTTACATGGAAAAAGTATTTTTTTAAAATTATTATTATTAAGTAATTTTACAAAACCAAAAATGATTTATATTTGTTTACAATTATTAAATCATTTAATTAAAATTCTCCTTGTGTTTTATACCAGCCTTTTTTAAGTTTTTAGTTTGTTTAAAACTTCTAAGAAATATAATAAAACTTAATCAAACTCAGTTAATCTCTAAATTCTAAATTATAATCTTAAATCCTAAACTCTAAATCTTAATAATCAGGTTTAGGATTTAACATTTAAGATTTAGAATTTAGTTGGTTAATAAATTGATTTTCGTTATACTGTATTTGGATAAGGTAATTTAAGAAATAATTCATTTATTTAATAAATTTAAAACTTTTTAGAATGAAATGGATTGGTTGGACTATGAAATTAAAAGAAAATAGAAATTAAGATTTTTTTAAAATATTTCAATTAATCAAAAAATAGTTTCATATACATTAAAAATAGAAGGAATTTGAAATTCTACTCTCTCTGCACTCTAGACTCTCCCTTGCTTTCACTCTGTTGGCTTTTTTCATTCTGCACTACACACACTCGTCACTCTGCTCGCGTTCTGTTGCACTCCGCTCGAGTCTCATTGCACTCTGCACCCTTCGTTCCAATCCAAGCTACTTCTGCTCTTTGCGTGAACTCTCTCTCCAATTATTCTATCAATGTCCATAAATATCTAGAGGTATCCGTGGAAACTTGTAAAAAAATAAAAATGAATACTTATACTATTAATTGATTCACTCAAATTAAATTAATTGATAAATCCAAATAATGTTTTATAAAAGAATTGGACTAATAAACTATTTTAATCAAACTAATTAAAATTCATCATCACATTCATAAAATGTTTCAATTCATAAGCTAAATTTAAAGGCTAAATTTACTTCAATGCGATAAATTAAAACAACACTCCACAAGTTACAATATTTTAATCATGCAAGTCCACATGTATGAAAATATAACATAAATTCTTTATATAAAGATAAAGAAAGGATTAATGAAGTTACTGCTTGAGTAACTGGAAGAGAGATACTTATCCAATTGTTCATTTTCTTAAGTTTAAATATTAAGATTAGATACTAATTAGAATAATCATATTTCCAAGGAATTCTTATTATAAGGAGTAACTTTAGAAGTAATTTAAGATAGACAAACATAGTCTTACATATACACTCTAAAATACATGTTAGAGTATTTAACTAATATTATATTGGTAGGTAATGCATACATAAATACTTTGATATTTTTATTATAAATAGGAAGAAAAATTTTGTTTATGGTTGTTTATAATATTAATTATATAACAGTTGTAAAAGTTATTTTAATTAATTATATGTTCACCAAATTCAATAATAAAGGGTAAAATAACATAATAAGTTCCTGTATTATTTTAGGTTTCCACTGTGAAAATAATTTGAAATGAAATAATGTAAAAAAGAAGTCATTAAGATTGCTTATTAAGATTGTTTACTAGACTATCTGTTAGATGATGTAATATTATTATAGGTTATATCGTTTTAGTTTTTTGTTATTTTATTTAAGGTCTGTATATAAAGTCTTGTTAAATACTTTAAGTACATTGTTTTGATATACTAATCTTGACATGTAAGATGTTTTATTGTCATCAAATATATATCTTTGTATTTCCTTTATTTTCTCTGTTTTCTATGCTCACAGTAACTATATTGTCTATAGGAATAAGAAAGAACAAAAGAAGATTAAGTATTGAAACATGACTATAAAAATTAACATCAAGAGGTTATTTAAAGACAACGATTTTGGGTTATGGAAGATAAAAATAGAAATTTTCTTTATGCAACAAATAAGAAAGAATAAAATAAGATTATGTATTGAAACATGACCATAAAATTTAACATCAAGAAGTTATTTAAAGGCACCGATCTTGGGTTATGGAGGATAAACATAGAAATTTTATTTATGCAACAAAATTATAATAAAGTGATGAAGATAAATACGTGTTAACACTAAATTTTCTCCAGACAAATAATTTTTTTTTAAAGAAAAATATTAAAGTTGAATTTTATTGTTTTATTTTATATTTAACTATTTTAGAAAAATAAAATACGTTACTTTTTTATTTAAAATAAAAATTAAAAAAAGCTTTATCATTCTATTTTAATGAAAAAAGAAAAAAAGAAAAAATTTGGCTTCATTTTGATAATAATAAGAAAAGTAAAAAAAAAAAAGAAAAAAAGTTAAATTCAATTAAAAAAAATATTATCATCTGCTTGGAATCCAATTTAATAGGAATTCATTTAGAAAAAAATAAAAAAAAGAAGAGTTATGATGCAGTCTAATAAAAAATAAAAATAAATATATAAACAATTTAGTTTGGTGAAGCCCAATTTATTAGAGATATTAAAAAAAAATTATTAATTACACCTCATTATAGATTATTACTATTACTATGTGGGTTAGTCTTGCACTACCTTTTGTTTTGCTAATTATAGTGTGTTTTATTTGGATCTTTTATTCGGATCAAGCCTACCCTTAATTACTCTTAACTCCTATTCTTTTTATTTTTAAATAATAGAAATTGCCAATTAATGAGATTAATATTTTGATTAATTAAAAATTAATTAAAATTAATGTTTAGTTGAAAAAGTTAATAGAATGAGAAGAATGCACAATATTTCTCTATTTAATTGTAAATAAATAATGATTAATGTGATTAAATGTTCATTTTCTTGATAATAATTGATAATTCAGCAATTGAAGAACCTCAGCATGTGAAGTGATTTGTTAAATATATATGGGCATCTGTCTGAGTGGAGGGGGACTTGTAGTTGATTCGAAAATACACATACAGTTTTTCAAGGTCAATAGAGTCTCAAATATATAATTTTCTCTTGCAAAAAGTTAGAAACATACACAAATTAGGCAGTTTTTACAAAGTAGAATTATACATGTTTTTACTAACTGCTATATTGGCTAAGGTGGTAAGCACGAATCAAGCTACAGAGAAAGAAGAAAAATGAAAAACTAAAGAGGTCTTCAATTGGTACTTTTCTGTCCTTTTTACTCTTGTGTCAATGTGCTTGTCATGTTTTGGTTTGCTTGATATGTAAAAATTTCAAAATAAAAATGTTAGTCCTTTTACATTGTAAATGTAATAGATGAAATTTGTATGTGAAAAGCATATTATGTCTTACTTGGATTCGCTACCTCGAACACGTTTTCGCATAGTGTCAATTAGGAGACCGCTACTTCAAGGCACATATTTTTAACCCATCGAAATAGCAAATCAATAAAAAATTTTACAAACTCAATTCAGATAAACCTAATAGAACCCAAAACCAAACCAATTTCACTAATTCAGAAAACCAATTTCGAACCTGTACGGATGACCGATAACTCTTGACCGACCGAAAAGTAGTCCTGATTGACTGCTTTATAGTAAGCACGTGTGTGGCTGCTTTATAAGCACGTCTGAATATCTTGTAACCGATTTCTGTTGTTATTCTGTTACCAAATCATAAGGACATAATGGGCCCAAACTCATTAAGCCCAATATTACGCCTATAAATACAGGCTCAGTCACCTTAAGCAAGGCACTTCTAAAATCTGATTTATATCCTTGCACACTCTAACCCTAAACTGACTTGAGCGTCAGAGTACCTGTAGGACCCCCCTCCTGGGATGGTGGAATTCGGAGCACTCGGTGCACTGAGGAGCAACTTCAGGAAGCAGTCAAGGAGTCATCATAAGAAGATATTGTTGTTGCTAGAGCGAACCGGTCCTGTGCGATAACATTTTGGCGCCCTGTAGGGCCGAGATTGACCTAGCAACGATGGTGACAACTAGGAGCAATCACGACGGTCAACCAGCTAATCAGGAAGGAAACTCCTCGGCCGTCCTGGTCGAGATGCGGAGAGAGCTAGAAGTGATGCGCAAACTGCGAGAAGAAGATAGGCTGCAGAGGGAGGAAGAACGACTGCGCCAGACAGGCGCCCATAACGCCCTTCGGGAGGAGAATGAAAGGCTGCGGCAAAGGCTCGAGAGAATTGAAAAGGCGCAGCATAGTAGAAACGTTCATGCGGAAGGGGATAGTTCCCGGCCGGCTGAGCAGCCACAGCCTGACCGTGAAAGGAACGAGCCCCAGCGAGAACGTCAAGTGGAAGTTTCTCGCCAGGACGACCAAGACGCGACATCACAACATGTTGAAGACTCGACAGATCACCAGTTCCCCTTACCGACGAGATTCTGGCAACTAAGTTGCCGCCTAACTGGAATAATCACACGTTGGACAAGTACGATGGCACTACGGACTCGGACGAGCACATCGATTCGTACCTCTCCCAGTTGACTTTGTTCACGATGGACGGATACATATATTGCAAGATCTTCCCAACCTCCCTGAGAGGAGCAACGCTCAGTTGGTTCACCCGTTTACCCCCCGGGTCGATAGATTCTTTCGCAACCTTGAAAGCCAAATTCGTGGCCCAATTTGCAACGAGTAAGCCGCATCAAATGACGTCAGTCCCACTGGTAAACATCCGACAAGAGAAAGGAGAATCCCTTAAGACATTTATGACAAGGTTCGGCCAAGTCGCTCTCGGCATCCGTGGACTTCTACCGAAAGTAGCAATGGCCTATTTGATCATAGGGCTCAGGCTAGGACCATACACAGATAGTCTAGCCATGCAACTCCCGGCCAACATAGACGATCTCCGCCGAAGGGCTACCCAGTTCATGCAGGTAGAAGAACTGCGACAGTATTCGAAAGGTGAGCAAAGTCAAGGGAGACGGGGCGACTGGTCGTCCAACCCCCCAAGATTCAGGGATGCACCCGGTTTACAGAGGTTCACAAAGTACACACCGCTCAATATCGGCCGGACGCGAATCCTGGACGAAGCTCTGTATACCGACCTTATTAAGGATTCGAAGAGAGGTATATCGCCCCAACATGCCGACCAAAGTAAGTACTGCCGGTACCATCGCTGTCATGACCATATCACAGTAGAATGTGCGGCCCTCAAGGACAAAATTGAGGAGCTAATCCAAGCAAGCCACTTGCAGAGGTATGTCGCAAAGCGACGATAGTACGGGTGGTGCCGAGAGCGTAGTCCAAGAAGAAGGAGTCCTCGCCAAAACAGCAGAAGTCCTAGGGCCTGGAAGGAGAGACGAAGGAACAGGAGCCGGTCGAGAGAAAGGAGTCCCTTACGTCATACAGATACCTGGAAAACGGTAGTTAATACTATTTTCGGGGGATTCGGTGGGGGAGGAGCGTCCAGTTCGGCTAGGAAAAGACTTCTCCGGGCGATCAAAAGTGTACACATGGTCAGCTGGCAGGGGCGTCATAGTATGCCAGATATCACCTTTACCGACTGACACTTCCGGGCAATCGATACCCGGCAAGATGATCCGATGGTCATCACCATCGATTTGGCAAACTGTGAAGTAAGGAAGACACTCGTGGACCAAGGCAGCTCTGTCGACGTACTCTACTGGAGGACGTTTGAAAAAATGGGGTTAGAAGAAAGCGAGATAATCCCATTGGGCGAGCAGATAGTGGGGTTCTTCGATGAACGGGTCGACACTAAAGGATACATTGACCTGCACACCAGGTTCAGGGAGCCTGACCAGGGACAGAGGACCATCTCTGTTAGGTATATAGTGGTGGATGTCAACACGTCCTACAATGCGTTGTTGAGGCGACCGTCCTTAAACAAGCTTGGGGACATAGTCTCTACGCCACATCTAGCAATGAAGTTCTAGTCCGACTGTGGGAGCGTTGCGACCGTTTACGCCGACCAGAAAACGTCCAGGGAATGCTACATGGCGAGTCTAAAACTAACACCGACTGAAACAACCGCGAAGAGAAACGTCGCCCAGAGGATGGTTGTCATGACAGATCTCGACCCTAGGATCAATGATGACGTGAGGATGAAGCCATGTAATGACGTTAATGAGTGGCAGTTAACGGGGGAAGGACAAAATACTCGGTTAGACAGAAACATGACAGAAAACGAAGTCCAGAGGGTAACCAAATTCCTGGCTGACAACAAGGATCTCTTTGCCTGGACGGCCGAAGACATGCCCGACATTGACCCAAGGGTAATATCCCACAGGCTCTCTGTATGTAAGGAAGCGAGGCCGATAGCCCAAAAGAAGAGAAGGATGGGTGAAGAAAAAAGGAACGCTGCTGCAATGGAAGTACAAAAACTGTTGGAGGCTGGGTTCATAAAGGAAATCCATTACACCAAATGGTTGGCAAATGTGGTATTAGTAAAAAAGAGCAATGGACAATGGAGGATGTGTGTTGACTACACAAATTTGAACAAGGCCTATCTGAAGGATGCATACCCACTACCCCAGTATTGATCGCTTGGTAGACGGGGCGGCCGATAACAAGGTGCTCAGCTTTCTAGACGCATTTTCGGGGTACAACCAAATTCCGATGTACGACCGAGATGTGGGAAAGATGACATTTATTACCGAAACCTCGAACTATTGTTATCAAGTCATGCCTTTTGGGTTGAAGAATGCAGGTGCTACTCACCAAAGGTTGATGGACCGAGTGTTCACAGATCAGATCGGCGAGAACGTGGAAGTTTACGTTGACGACATGGTGGTGAAATCTGGCACGTTCGACCAACATCTGGCCGACCTAGGCGAAGTGTTCTCCTGACTTCAGAAGTTCAACATGAGACTGAACCCGACAAAGTGTGTGTTTATTGTAGAAGGAGGGAAATTCTTGGGCTTCATGCTCACCCACAGGGCGATAGAGGCCAACCCTGATAAGTGCTCGACCATATTAAATATGCAGAGTCCTACCACTCTGAAGGAAGTGCAAAGTGTTGTGGGTAAACTCACGTCTCTGTCCAGATTCTTGCCAAAATTGGCGGAAAAGATAAGGCCGATCATAAAAGTATTGAAAAAGGCTGACAGGTTCCAGTAGAGCGACGAGTATAAGTAAACCTTCGCAGCGATAAGAGCGGCAGTATCATCAACTCCTATCCTACAGAAACCGACCCCAGGAAGCGAACTCCTGTTATACATCTCTCCTTCCGAAGATGCCATCAGTGCTGCCTTGGTGCAACAGAGAGATCAAAACCTAGTTTATTTTGTAGGGAGAGCATTGCAAGATGTAGAGACCAGATATCAACTAACAGAAAAGGCCGCGTTGGCGGTCGTATGTGCCGCTCGGAGACTCCGACCTTATTTCCAGAGTCACCCAGTGACGGTGAAAACCGATTATCCGGTGCGGAAGATCCTCTTGAAACCTGAGCTTGCCTGGCGAATGATATCATGGTCGGTTGAGCTCTCGGAGTTCGGATTGAAGTTTGAACCGAGAGGGCCCATTAAAGCCCAATGCCTGGCCGACTTTGTGTCAGAACTCCAAACACCGGAACAACAGATCTTGTGGACATTGTATGTTGATGGTTCGTCCAACAATAAGCAGTGTGGGGCAGGAGTTGTTCTAGAAAGCCCAAGCGGGTTAAAAGTTGAGCAGTCGTTGCACTTCAACTTCAAGGCATCCAACAATCAGGCCGAATACAAGGCCCTCATAGCTGAATTAAACTTAACAGGAGACATGGGAGTCAAGCAATTAGATGCTTGACTGACTCGCAGTTAACAGTCAGTCAGATAAACGGGGCCTTTCAAGTAAAAGATCCGTTGTTGATAAGGTACTATCAAAAGGTGTCCTCCCTTCTTTCCAGATTTTAGCATGCAGAGGTCCGGTATGTGCCTAGAGGCAAGAATACAAGGGTAGACGCCTTGTCCAAACTTGCACTGGGATGGAAAAAAGGCAGATTTGACACTATCATTCAACTTACCCTGAGTAGCCCGACCGTGTCAAAAGAAGACTGGATGAACATTGAGATGACGGAAGACAGGAGAACACCTATTATCCAAACCCTGAAAACTTTGACGATGGGGAAAACCGTATCAGATAAGGCATTGGCAAAAAAGGTCGCTCGGTATTTGTTCATAGCCGATGACCTGTACAAACGGGGCTTCACAACCCTGTTTTTGAAATGCCTAGGTAAGGAACAGTCTAAGTACGTCATGAACGAGTTACACAACGGTATTTGTGGCATGCACTCTGGTCATAGAACGTTGGCCGCCAGAGTAGTCCGAGCCGGATATTACTGGACGACCGTCCGCCAAGATTGCGCAGAGTACGTGAAGAAGTGCAAGAGTTACCAAGAAAATGGTCCGCTTATGCATTAACCGCCAACCAACTTGCAAACCATTAGCACTCCCTAGCCTTTCGCCAAATGGGGAATGAATATCCTAGGGCCTTTCCCGCCAGCGACCGCTGGGAGGAAGACCGGTCAGACCCTCGTTTCGATTTCTTCTTCTCGGACGGGCCAGGTTGACCGGTAGCAGGTAGGAGCACTACGGCCAGCGGCTCAATGCTCTCCGGAGGAACGGGGGTCCGGGGAACAGACTTCCCCTTGTCCTTGACAGCCCGCTTGCTGCTCTCCCCAACTGGTGCTGATGACATCAAATCAATGAATACTTTGTTCATGGCGGGCGTCCGGGCAACGAGGATGTCTGCACAACAAAAATGTAATCAAGCAATTATTAAGGTAAAATGATGAGGCAAAAAAGAAGAACGTATCAAACACTGTGTCGTTTGGGTCTTCACACCAATAGATGTTGAGAATATCTCACGCAAGGATACCCCTAGGAAGACTATTCAGCCTAGCAAGTGCCGAGGTATCCTCTGTCGATAATCCCGACTGTGACCAAGACGCAATGAGAACAGGGGATCTAGTCCAATATAGGGGAAACCTGGACTCCTTCCCGTTAAAGATGTATTCCCGGCCGACCTCCCTAAAAGCAATTTTAACAAAAGTATCTTTAAAGTGTTTATATGAGGACGAGTACGGCTTAAACAAACAGTTGCGGGATTGGCTGATAAGGGACAGCAATCCTACCTGAAAATATATTTGGCTGAGTTCAAGAGGGGGGGTGAATTGAACTTTAAAAGATTTTTGTCAATTTAAAACACTGAAAACAGTTTAGTTAATAGAAAACCTTTTCTGAATCTCAATGATAAAAGATTTAAGGTGCAGTGGTGAAATAAATCGATTTCAGGCACGAATAAATCGATTTATTTTGCTGGCAGAGAGCAAATTTCAAACAGCACATACACCAGTTCAATTTTATGCAGCAGAAATGATTCTAACCAATATTATCCAGCAAAGACAGTATGAAGCAAATTAACTCACACAATTTTAAAGTAATATATCACACAGATTCAATCACAACACAAGATAGAATACAAATATAAATACTAATACTCAATTTGCAAGTTTATGTAACTGAGATATATCAAAACCAATATCAACTAAGAATGTCAAGTCTAATGCAACTATATCAAACACAGCAGTTCAGCAGACTCAATATAAAGATGATCAATACCAAAGATTCACAATCACTTCAATAGTATCACATCAACACACCAAAGACAGTTTTGCAAATCAGTACTGA